>ERZ780218.598-NODE-598-length-31460-cov-5.680847_pt1 | contig 31460 bp, 24 predicted proteins | sample MGYA00510975_ERZ780218 | MGnify/ENA primary metagenome ERZ780218 (study PRJEB29588, sample SAMEA2152063) | human gut metagenome | biome: human gut; feature: human-associated habitat; material: faeces | place: Denmark | collected 2008/2010 ... | reverse complement strand
CGCTGCCGTTCTCGTTCACGACCGAGCACGTTCCCTGCAATCAGGCGGTGTGCTACCTCACCTACACGAACGAGGAGACACACCGCATCATCCGCGAAAATCTCGACCGCAGCCCCATCTACTCCGGCGTGATCGAGGGCGTCGGGCCGCGCTACTGCCCGAGCATCGAGACGAAGATCGTCCGCTTCGCGGACAAGCCCCGCCACCAGCTCTTCATCGAACCGATGGGGCTTGATACCGAGGAGCTGTACATTCAGGGCTTTTCCTCCTCGATGCCCGAGGACGTACAGGTGCGGATGGTCCATACCATTCCGGGGCTCGAGCACGCGGAGATCATGCGCCCCGCCTACGCCATTGAGTATGACTGCATCGACCCCACCGCGCTCAAGCCTACGCTGGAAACGAAAGCCATCGCGGGGCTGTACGGCGCGGGGCAGTTCAACGGCTCGTCCGGTTACGAGGAGGCCGCCGTACAGGGCTTTGTTGCCGGTGTGAACGCCGCGCGCAGGCTCGCGGGGCAGTCTCCCTTTGTTCTCTCCCGCTCGGAGAGCTACATTGGCACGCTCATCGACGATCTTGTGACCAAGGGTACGAATGAGCCCTACCGCATCATGACGAGCCGCAGCGAATACCGCCTGCTTCTGCGGCAGGACAACGCCGACCGGCGGCTCACAAAGCTCGGGCACGACATCGGCCTCATCTCCGATGAGCGTCTTGCCGCCGTGGAGGAAAAGTACGCCGCCGTCGCGCGGGAGATCAAACGGCTCGAGCACACCGGCCTTCCCGCGAGCGATGCGCTCAACGCGCTGCTGCGAGAGCGCGGCACGGCGGAGATCACGGACGGCAGCCCGCTCATCGCGCTGCTGCGCCGCCCGCAGCTGCGCTACGACGATCTGCGGGCCTTCGACGCCGGCTGCGCCGCCTGTCCGCAGGATGTTGCCGAGCAGGTGGAGATCACCGTGAAGTACGAGGGCTATATCCGTCGCCAGATGGCTGAGGTCGAGGAGTTCGCGCGGCTCGAGAGCCGCCTGCTGCCCGAGGAGCTTGACTATTCCGGCATCGACGGCCTGCGGCTCGAGGCGCGGGAAAAGCTAGCCGCCATCCGTCCCCGCTCGCTCGGGCAGGCGGGGCGCATTTCGGGCGTGTCCCCCGCCGACCTCGCCGCCCTGATGATTTTTTTGGAAAAGGAGAAGCGCCATGAAAATTCTTGACCTGACCCACCTCATCGAAGAGGCCATGCCCGTCTATCCCGAGACCGAGCCGCCGAAGCTCACGCCCTCGAACACCTTTGAGCAGCACGGCTTCCGCGAAACACTGCTGACGATGGGCTCCCACACCGGCACGCACATGGACGCCCCCGCGCATATGCTGCGCGACGGCAAGACGCTCGATCAATTTCCGGCGGATAAGTACGTCGGCACGGCCTATGTGCTCGACTGCTCCGACCTTGCGGGAAAGGAGATCCCCAAAGCGCGGCTCCAGCTCCATGCCTCGGAGATCGAGGCCGCAGACTTCCTGCTCTTCTACACCGGCTGGGAGAAATATTGGGGCAGCGAGCAATACTTCTCCCCCTTCCCCGTGCTCTCACTCGAGGCGGCAGATTACCTTGCCGCTTTTCCGCTCAAGGGCGTCGGCACCGACGCCATCTCCATCGACCCGATGGACACGGTGGACTATCCTGTGCACAAGATCCTGCTCGGCGCAGGCTTTGTGAACACGGAGAATCTCTGCAATCTCGCCTCCCTTGTGGGGAAAACCTTCCCCTACGCGACGCTCCCCCTGCGCTTCAAGAACGCTGACGGCTCGCCCGTGCGCGCCGTCGCCATGCCAGAGGATTGAACGAAAAACCGCTCTGCCGTGGGCAGAGCGGTTTCCTTATTATATAATAATGAAATGCGGCAAAGCCTCCGGTTTGCACCGAAGGCTTTGCCGTGAGTGAAGAAAAGATCGTCGCCCTTGAGCGAGTTGTTTCGATCAGACGTTGCCGATGGTGGCGACCATGACAGCCTTGATGGTGTGCATACGGTTCTCGGCCTCGTCGAACACCTTGGAGTTCGGGGAGAGGAACACCTCGTCGGTGACCTCGCGGATGTCGTAGCCGAGCTCCATCTGGCTCTTGGCCATGGTGGTGTCGAAGTCGTGGAAGGAGGGCAGGCAGTGCAGGAAGATGCAGTCGCTGTTCTCGGTGGCCTTCATCACGTCGCCGGTGACCTTGTAGGGGGTGAGCTGCTTCACGCGCTCGGGGATCTTGTCCTCCTCGCCCATGGAAGCCCAGATATCGGTGTAGAGAGCGTCGGCGCCCTTGAGCAGAGCCTTGTCCTCGCCGTACTCGACGACGGCGCCGGTCTCCTTGGCGACCTCGCGGCAATACTCGACGACATCAGCGGCGGGAGCGAGCTCCTTCGGGCCCCAGCCGACATAGTGCATGCCGAGCTTGGCGCAGATGTACATCAGGCAGTAGGCCACGTTGTTGCGGGTATCGCCGCAGAAAACGAGCTTGCACTTGTTGAGGGGCTTCTTGGTGTTCTCCATCAGGGTGAGGATGTCGGCGAGCGCCTGGGTGGGATGATCGACGTCGGTCAGACCGTTCCACACGGGAACACCGGCGTTGGCGGCGAGACCCTCGACGACCTTCTGGTCGTAGCCGCGGTACTCGATGCCGTCGAAGAAGCGGCCGAGGACCTTCGCGGTGTCGACCATGGTCTCCTTCTTGCCCATCTGGGAGGACTTGGAATCGAGGAACGTGACGTGCGCGCCTTCGTCATAGGCGGCGACCTCAAACGCGCAGCGGGTGCGGGTGGAGGTCTTCTCGAAGAGCAGCACGATGTTCTTACCGGCGAGCAGGTTGCCGCGGATGCCGGCGCGCTTCTTCGCCTTCAGATCGGCGGCGAGGTTGAGCATATAGCGGATCTCATCGGGGGTGAAATCCTTCAGCGTGAGAAAAGAACGGCCTTTGAGATTAACAGGCATGGGATAGTCCTCCTTCAAGATAGTTCGCCCCCAATGGGGGAAATTGACTCATGTTCTGTACATAGCATACCAATTTTTGAAAAACGCGCTGGACATTTTCAGCCATTTTTCTTGTATTTAACGGCAAATTTGCGCGGCGTGCCCTTTGCCGCTCCGCTTCCCTGCGAGCTTTCCGGCACTTGCCAAATGGGTCGCCTCTGCGGTATACTATACACCGAAACAACGCATAAGGCAACCCCGCGCCGTCCGGCGCGGGCCGAATGAGGTGACCGATATGAAAGACCTTGCCGCGATGCAGTCCTTTGAACGCTCCCGTCTCGACCGGAGCAAGCTGTGCTCGTTCGACAACGAGACCATCGAGGCGCCGACCGCGCCGCTGATCCATCAGGAGGCCCGCTTCCTCTACATCTGCGAGGGGCACGGCGTCATCCGCATCCAAGGGCACGACGTGGAGCTGCGGCCGAATACGCTTCTCTCCATCCTGCCGTGGCAGATCACGGCGGTGACGGAGGTCGCCGAGCCGCTGCAATATCACCTCGTGATCTACAACCTCCACACGCTCAACCGCTACATCCGCGCCTTCTCCGACGAGCGCGGCGACGCGGTGGATTGGCTCGCGCATATTGAACGGCAGCCCGCGCTCTACTGCAACGAGGGACAGGCCCACCGGATGCAGCAATTTTTCCTCTCGCTGCGCGAGGAGGTGGGGCTGGAATCCATTCTCGGCGCGGCCCCGCCGAAGGTCCTCGGCTCGCTCGCCGTCGTCAACCGCCTCGTCGAGCTGGTGATCCTCATGGAGCGCTTCCGCGCCGAGCAACCCGAGCCCGCCGCGGCCGACCGCGCCTCCGCCGCGCCGGACAGGAGCGAGATCCTGCGCTATCTCTACTGCCACACCGGCGAAAAGCTGACGCTCAAGGGGCTCTCGCGCATCTTCTATGTCTCCGAGAGCAGCCTGAGCAGCTATATCAGCGGCATGACGGGACTCTCGTTCTTTGACCTTCTGAACGAAATGCGCATCGGCAAGACCGCGAATTATCTGCTCTATACCGACCTCACGCTCGAGGAGATCGCCGCGGCGCTCGGCTATGTGGACGCCTCGCATATCTCCAAGGTTTTTTCCGCGCGCGTGGGAATGCGCATCAACGACTACCGCAAGACCTACCGGCGCGTGGAGAGCATCTGCCGCATCGAGACCGACCGGCGCGTCTACGCGCTGGTGGAGTATATCTGCCGCAGCTACAACGAGCCGCTCTCCGCACGCGCGGTCGCCGAAAAATTCGGCTGCACCGCCGCCGAAATGAACCGCGCACTGATGCTGCAGGTGGAGAAGAATTTCGAGGAATTTCTCAACTACGTTCGCATCAACCGCGCCGCCGAGCTGCTGCTCACCACCGACCAGACCGTGACCTACATCGCCATGGAGGTCGGCTACGCCAACGTCAAGACCTTCAACCGCAATTTCCTGCGCTTCAAGGTGATGACACCCGGCGATTTCCGCAAAAAGGTCGCGCTTCAGGAAAGCCGATTGTAATTTCTTTTTCGCCCGCCGCTCCGGCTGTTTTCGCGCAGTTGGAGCGGTTTTTTTGTCGCTTCCGGAGCGCTGTTCAGTCATTTTCGTCGATATGCACAAGAAACATACACTTCAAAAGTATTTCCTGATATGACTTGACAATAGCCGAATGTGATGTTATTTTGGACATAAGCCCACGCAATTCATTTGCCGCTCTCTTGCGTCATACACATCAAGTATGGACGGCATTGATGCAGGGGCCGGCTCCGCACGGCGGACATCCATCCCTGCAAGCCCTGACCGTTCCGAGGAAGGAAAACGGTCACAACAAATTGAAGGAGGATCCAAACCATGCGCAAATCCATGAAGAAGCTCATTGCTCTCACCCTCGCCTGCCTGATGCTCGCGACACTGTTCGTCGGCTGCGGCAAGAAGGACGACGGAGGCAGCTCCGGCGGCGACACCATCAAGCTCGGCTGGATGGGCTCGCTCACCGGCGACCAGGCCGCCTACGGCACCTGCGAAAGCCAGACCCTCAAGATGATGGTCGAAGACCTCAACGCCAACGGCGGACTGCTCGGCAAGCAGGTCGAGCTGATCTGCTACGACACCAAGGGCGACGCGCAGGAGGCGGTCAACGTCGCCAAGCGTCTGTGCGCGCAGGATCAGGTCTGCGCGATCATCGGCCCGAACGCCTCGGGTCAGTGCATCGCCATCCAGTCCGTCCTCGACCAGTACAAGATCTCCGATATGTCCACCGTGGCGACCAACGAGAAGGTCACCATGCAGGACGGTCAGCTCAAGGAATACAACTTCCGCGTCTGCTTCCTCGATCCCCAGCAGGGCAAGATCGCCGGTTCGTTCGTGTATGATAACCTCGGCTTTGACAAGGCCGCCATCCTCTACGACGTCAACGACGACTACGCGCTGGGTCTGAAGGACAACTTCGTCAAGGTCTTTGAGTCCAAGGGCGGCACCATCGTCGCCGAGGAGGGCTACACCGCCGGCGACACCGACTTCACCGCGCAGCTGACCAAGATCAAGGAAGCGCAGCCCCAGATCATCTTCACCCCCATCTTCTATCAGGATTTCATCATGATCCACAAGCAGGCCCGCACCCTCGGCATTGAGGTGCCGATGCTCGGCGGCGACGGCTGCGCGTCCGAGGTCCTCTTCGACGCCGCCGACGCGGTGGACGGCTCCTACGTCATCAACCACGTTTCCCTCGTCGATCCCGCGGGCGACGCCTTCCGCAAGGAGTATGCCGAGAAGTACAACGGCGCGAAGATGGAGCTCAACGGCTACATGGCGCACGACGCGTTCCTGCTCTGGTGCGCGGCGGTCGAGAAGGCCGGCAGCGATGACCCGCAGGCCATCGCCGACGCGTACTCTCAGGTCGAGGTCGAGGGTATGGCCGGCAAGATCAAGATCTCTGCCGAGGACCACAACCCCGTCGGCAAGTCCGGCTGTGTGGAGCGCATCGACGGCAAGAACAAGACCTACGTCTTTGAGACCTACATCGCCGCGGACTAAGCACATCCCCAAAACAGAAAAAGCAAGCACCCTTTCGACACTCGGGCGCCCCGCACGGGGCGCCCGAGGTTAACAGGACAAAAGGAGGCTATACATGGGTATAGAATATTTTCTCCAGCAGCTGGTCAACGGCATCTGCCTCGGCGGTATGTACGCGTTGATGTCGGTCGGCTATTCGCTGGTCTACAGCATTATGAACTTTTCCAACTTTGCCCACGGAGGCGTCATCATGGTCGGCGCTTATGTGGGCTATTTTGCACTCACGGCGCTGAACGTTCCGTTTCTTCCGGCGTTTCTGCTCTGCGGCGTGGGCAGCGGTCTGCTCGCCGTCATCATCGAGCGGCTGGTCTACTCGCCGCTGCGTAAGCGCCATGCCCCGTCCCTGTACTTCATCATCTCGGCGATGGGCGCTTCCATCTTCCTGGAAAATTTCGTCATCGCCACCATCGACGGCACCCCCAGAAACTACCCTCCGATCTTCGATAACCGCATCAACATCGGCGGGATCTCCCTTGGCGTCGACAGTCTGCTGATGATCGTGGTCTCGGCCGTCGCGCTGCTGATTTTGATGTTCATCATACAGAAAACCAAGGTCGGCCTTGCCATCCGCGCCTGCTCCTACAGCGAGAAGGCCTCGACCCTCATGGGCATCAACGGCGATCTCGTGATCTTCATCATCTTCCTCATGGGCGGCGTGCTCGCCGGCTTCGCCGGTATGCTCTACGGCATGCGCTTCATCGTCAAGCCCACCATCGGTCAGGTCACGAACAAGTCCTTCGTCGCGGCGGTGTTCGGCGGTCTCGGCAGTCTCCCCGGCGCGATCGTCGGCTCGGTGCTGCTCGGCATCATGGAGATCTTTGTCGCGTCCTTCAACTCCAACCTGCGCGACCTGTTCGTGTACGGACTTCTGATCCTCGTCCTCGTCATCAAGCCGTCCGGCCTGATGGGCAAGGTCGTGGAAGACAAGGCGTAAGGAGGGAGGAACGATATGTTTAGCTGGTATTACATCGAAGGCATTCTCATTCAGTCCTGCTACACCCTGCTGATCGTGCTCGGCCTTTCCATCCTTACGGGCTACACCGGTATGTTCTCGTTCGGTCACGCGGGCTTTGTGTGCATCGGCGCGTATGTTTCCATTCTCTGCACGATGGCGTTCGGCCTGCCCTACTGGCTCTCGCTCATCATCGCGGGCCTCGCCGCCATGCTGCTCGGCGCGGGCCTCGGCAAGATCACGCTCAACCTCAAGGGCGACTACTTCTGCATCGCCACGCTCGGCGTGGGCGAGGCAATACGATTGATTTTCAACAATTTGCAGCTCAATATCAACGTCGGCGGCAAGGACTTCCTGCTCGACGGCGCGAAGGGCGTGGCGAGCATTCCGCTGCATACAACGTTCAAAAGCGCGATAGTCATCGTCATTATCTTCCTCACCGCCACGGCGCTGCTGATGAACTCCAAGCACGGACGCAGTATGCTCGCCGTGCGCGAGGACGAGCTGGCGGCCCAGATGAGCGGCATCAACACCTTCCGCTCCAAGATGCTCGCCATGTGCATGTCCGCGCTCTACGCCGGCATCGCAGGCGGCATGATGGCGCACTACTTCGGCTATCTTCAGCCCAAGATGTTCCTGATGACCAAGTCCACGGAGTATACCATCATGGTCATCTTCGGCGGCATGGGCTCCATCACCGGCTCGGTGCTCGGCACGGTGCTGCTGTGCGCGCTGCCGGAGCTGCTGCGCGCGGTCGGTGACTGGCGACTGGTCATGTACGGCCTCGCCGTTATTGTCATCATGATCGTCCGTCCGAAGGGTCTCATGGGCGGCAAGGAGCTGCCGGTCGGCAGGATCTGCCGTGCCGTCGGCCGCGTTTTCACCAAGAAGAAAAAGGACCTGCCCCCGCCTGACGGCGGCAGCGTCGGAGAGGAGGCGTCGGTATGAGCGACATCACCTTCAAGCACCACGACCCCAACGTCATGCTCGAGCTCTGGCACGTCACCAAGCGCTTCGGCGGCCTGACCGCCGTGGGCGACGTTTCCTTCAAGATCAAAAAGGGTGAGATCTACGCGCTCATCGGTCCCAACGGCGCGGGCAAGACCACCATCTTCAACCTCATCACGGGCGTCTACGCGCTCACCGAGGGCCGCGTCATTTTCGACGGTACAGTCGTCGGGCAGGGCGACGCCATCATCAAGGACGATATGCGCGAAACGGATGTCAAGCCCTTCCGCAAGCAGCCCTACGACATCATGTCCCGCGGCATGGCGCGCACGTTCCAGAACATCCGCCTGTTCAAGAGCGAAACGGTCTACAACAACGTTCTCACCGCGTGCCACGCGGAGGCGGATTACAACATCTTCCAGTCGCTCTGGCGCCTCAAGGTCGGTCCCAAATGGCTGACGAAGTACTATTACCAGGAAAAGGCTCTGCGCGAAAAGACCGAGGAGCTTTTGAAGATCATGGGCATCTGGGAGCAGCGCGACATGATCGCCGTCAACCTGCCCTACGGCCAGCAGCGCAAGCTGGAGATCGCCCGCGCGCTTGCGACCGATCCCAAGCTGCTGCTGCTCGACGAGCCCGCCGCCGGCATGAATCCGGAGGAGACGCTTGCCCTGATGGACCTCATCCGCGAGATCCGCGACCGCTTCGACCTGACCGTGCTCATCATCGAGCATCACATGGACCTCGTGATGAACGTCTCCGACCGCATCTTCGTGCTCAACTTCGGCAAGCCTCTTGCCGAGGGAACGCCCGCGGAGATCCAGAGCAACCCCGAGGTCATCGAGGCCTATCTCGGAAAGGAGGACGACGGCGATGGCGATGCTTGAAATTCGTGACCTGAACGTTTACTACGGCGGCATCCACGCCCTCAAGGGCATCTCGCTCGAGGTCGAGGAGGGGCAGATCGTCTCGATGATCGGCTCCAACGGCGCGGGCAAATCGTCCATGATGAACGCCATTTCCGGCATTGTGAAGTACAAGTCCGGCGAGATCCTCTACAAGGGTCAGCCGCTGCCGACCGCCGCGAACAAGGTCGTCCGGCTCGGCGTGTGTCAGGTGCCGGAGGGCCGCCTGATCTTCGCGAACCTCACCGTTTACGAGAACCTGAAGGTCGGCGCGTACCTCCGCAGCGACAAGGACGGCATCGAGCGCGACCTCAAGCGCGTGTATGAGATTTTCCCGCGCTTGGAGGAGCGCAAAAATCAGATCGCCGGCACGCTCTCCGGCGGCGAGCAGCAGATGTTGGCGATGGGCCGCGGCATCATGTCCGCGCCCGACCTCATCATGCTCGACGAGCCGTCCCTCGGCCTCGCGCCGCTGCTGGTCAACACCATTTTCGATACCATCCGCGAGATCAAGGCCATGGGCAAGACCATTCTGCTCGTGGAGCAGAACGCGCTCAAGGCGCTCTCCGTCGCGGACAACGCCTATGTTCTCGAACAGGGCCGCATCACCAAGTCCGGCCCGGGCAAAGAACTGCTCAAGGACCCCGCCATCGCGGAGGCCTATCTCGGCAAGGCGGCTCGCTGAGCCGAACCATAAATTTTGGAGGTAATTCCCAATGGCTAAAACGGCACAGGATGTCATGCAGCTCATTCGTGAGCAGGGCATCAAGATGGTCGATTTCAAAATGGTCGATATCAACGGCCAGTACCGCCATGTGACCATTCCCGCCCAGAATTTTACCGAAGCGACCATGACCGACGGCATCGGCTTCGACGCCTCGAACTACGGCTATGCCGTGGTCGAAAAGAGCGACATGGTCTTTATTCCCGACCCCGCTACCGCGCAGATCGACCCCTTCTGTGAGGTCTCCACCCTATCGATGACCGGCAACGCCATGATCATCGACTACCCCCACAACCGCCCGCTCGACCAGTATCCGCGCAACATCGTGCTGGCGGCGGAGCAGTATATGCGTGATACCGGCATCGCCGACACGATGCTCATTCTGCCGGAGTTTGAGTTCTATCTCTTCGACGATGTAGCATGGAAGGTCGCGCCGAACGAGATCGGCATGAGCCTCGACGCCGAGCAGGCGCATTGGAACGGCGACATCAACGGACGCGGCGTCATCGTCCCGCGGCAGGGCCACTACCACATCGCCAAGCCGCTCGACCGCACCTACGAGTGCCGCAGCGAGATGTGCCTGCGCATGGAGGAGGCCGGCATCCCCATCAAATATCACCACCCCGAGGTCGGCGGCGCGGGCCAGTTCGAGATCGAGCCGAAGCTCGGCGAGATGAGCAAAATGGCCGACGCGACCATGCTCATCAAGTACATCATCCACAACACCGCCCTCAAGTACGGCAAGAGCGCCACGTTCATGCCCAAGCCCGTCTACGGCGAGGCCGGCAGCGGAATGCACGTCCATATGCTGCTCTTAAAGGACGGCGAGCCGGTGTTCTCCGACGACAACGGCTACTCGCATCTCAGTCAGGAGGCCCACTGGTTCATGGGCGGTCTTCTCAAGCACATCCATTCCCTCTGCGCCATCACGAATCCCAGCACCAACTCCTTCAAGCGTCTGGTGCCGGGCTTTGAGGCGCCCGTCACCGTCGGCTATGCCACGAGCAACCGCAGCGCGGTCATCCGCATCCCCGCCTACGCCAAGACACCGAATATGCGCCGCTTTGAGCTGCGCAATCCGGACGCCACCTGCAACCCGTACTTCTGCTACGCGGCGCTGCTGATGGCCGGTCTTGACGGCATTGAAAACAAGATCGACCCGCACGAAAACGGCTGGGGTCCCTACGACGTCAACCTCTACACCCTCTCCGACGAGGAGAAGGCCAAGCTGCAGGGTCTGCCCACCTCGCTTGACGCGGCGCTTGACGCGCTCGAGGCCGACCACGACTATCTCACGAAGGGCGGCGTGTTCCCCGAAGCGCTGCTCCGCAGCTTCATTGCCGCCAAGCGCAGGGAATGCGCGGCCATGTCCGCCATCCCGCATCCCGCGGAATTCGAACGCTACTACAACCTGTAAAAAACTGCGCGCATCCATCGGGGGACCGCCTTCCGGCGGCTCCCCCCTTTGCGCGCCCGAAACCACGCTCCGCGCCGCGCGGAGAGCAAAGGAGAACGATCATGGAACAAGTCCTGCTGGATCAGATCATCGCCCTGCGCGCACAGCTCCACGCCTGCGCGGAGGTCTCCGGCCGCGAGGTCGTGACAAAGCACACCCTGCTGACCTTCCTGCGCGAGCATACCTCGCTGGAGCTTCATGAGCTTGCGGGCGGCTTCTACGCCGCGCACCGTGAGCCGGAGGGCACAAAGCCCACGGTCGCGCTGCGCGCAGATTACGACGCGCTGGCGACGCCCCAGGGCGGCGCGGCGCACCTGTGCGGTCACGACGGACATGCCGCGGCGCTGTGCGGCGTCGCGCTGATGCTCGAGGGGCAGTCCATCGGGCGCAGCGTGTTCCTGCTCTTTCAGGGCGCGGAGGAGACCGGTGCGGGCGCGGCGCTGTGCTGTGAGCTTTTTGACCGCGAGAAGGTCGACGAGATCTACGGCGCACACAACCTGCCGGGCTTTCCGTTCGGCGCGGTGCTCACCCGCGCGGGCACCTTTGCCTGCGCCAGCCGCGGCGTGACTATTCATTTTGTTGGTAAGCCCGCCCACGCCGCCTATCCCGAGACCGGCATCTCCCCCGCTCCCGCAGTCGGACAGCTGTTGGTCGATCTGCCCGCGCTCGCCGCGCCCGAGCAGTACCGCGGCATCACGCTCTGCACCGTCATCGGCGCGCAGATGGGCGAAAAGGCCTTCGGCGCGGCGGCGGAGTCTGCCGAGCTGTGGCTGACGCTTCGCGGCGAGCACGACGACGATCTCGCGCGGCTCCGCCGCAGTGTGCTCACCCGCGCGCAGGAGCTGGCCCACAAGAACCATCTGGAGTTTTCCTTTGAAGAACAGGACATTTTTCCCGCCACGGAAAACGACGCGCTCTGCGCCAGCCGTGTCATGCGCGTGTGCCGCGGCACGCTCCTGCACGACCCGATGCGCTGGAGCGAGGATTTCGGCCATTATCTGCACCGCTGCCGCGGCGCGTTCTTCGGCGTGGGCGCGGGCGAGGATCACCCGCAGATCCACACCGAGCACTACGAATACCCCGACACGCTTCTGGAGCCGACCGTCGAGGTGTTCCAGGCGCTGCTCACCAGCGAATAAGAAAGGACCTGCGCCGCGCGGCGCAGGTCCTTTCTTTTTGCTTGTTACGGCAATACCGCATAATGGTACAAGAGCGATTTGCTCGCAAAGCGCCGCGGCTTTCATTGTGCGGTGTTGCCTCAAGCCTTTTTGCGGATGAGGATGAACGGGGTGCATTGCCCCTCCTGTCCTGCGGGATTGTCGCGCACGATCTCGCAGAGTTGCTCGTCCGTCAGCGTGACGTCGCGGCACTTGCCGAGGATCACGCAGTCGATGTCGCTCGCGTCGATGATCATGGCCTTCACGCCGGTCTTTTCGTAGATCTCATCGCAGACGCCGGAGGGGTTTTCGGGATTGAGAATACCGTAGTCCACATACTCCTTGAACGAAATATCGTAGTCGATCAGACCGTCGATGCCGTCCACCTCGTGTCCGCAGACCTTGTAGAACACGCCCTTCTTGCCGAAGAGCTTCGTCACCGCCGAGCAGAAGGCCGCCAGCAGCACGCGCGGCAGGCCGCAGATCATAATGATGAGCTGCATCTTGTGCGGCGTACCCGCGCCGGGACCCGCGGGCGTGACGTGTACGAAGCGGCACAGCAGCTTCGCCCAGAAGCCGGGGTGGATGTCCTTGCGGTAGACGATGCGCTTCTGGCACAGGGCGATGACCTTCTCGCTGACGCTCAGCAGGTCGCCCTCCTCATAGAGCGGCTTGACGTAGCGCTCGATCAGGTCGATATAGTTCTCGCCGATCTGGACGAAATGCGTCTGAATGGCGTGGCGCTGATAGACGCCGGTCGAGGTCTCGATCTCGACCTTTTTGGACTCATTTGCAACAAATTCCATGAAAAAATGCCTCTTTCGTGCAGGATGATCAAGTGTGCATTTATTGTACCACAAAATCCGCAAAAAGCTACTGTTATTTGCAAAAAGATAAAAATTCGGAAAAGCGCGGCGAACGCCGCGCTTTTCGCTTGCTTATTGTCCTCTCTGCGCCTGCGGCATCTCCCATGCCAGATGGTCGGTGTGGAGCAGATGATGCGATTTCTCTCCGAGGGGCTTGCCGAGGTAGTCGCGATAGAGCGCCTGCACGTCGGGATTTTCGTGCGAAAAGCGCAGCGCTTCGCCCTTGTCGAGCCGCCAGAGCACGCCGCCGCGTGTCTCCGCCAGCTCCTGCCCGTCATGAATGGGCTGACCGCCGCCGCCCGCGCAGCCGCCGGGGCAGGCCATGACCTCGACAAAGTCATAGCTGACCTCGCCCCGCTCAAGGGCATGGAGCAGCTTCCGCGCGTTGCCGAGTCCGCTCACCACCGCGACCTTCACCTCGCCCGCCGTAGGAATGCTGAAGCTCGCCTCCTTCCAGCCGTCCATGCCGCGCACGGCGGTGAAGGCGTCGGGATCGGGGTTCTCGCCGGTCACGAGGTAGTACGCCGAGCGGAGCGCGGCGTCCATCACGCCGCCGGTCGCGCCGAACACGACCGCTGCGCCCGTGCCGCTGCCGAGCGGGGAGTCAAACTCCTCCTCCGGCAGATGGACGGGGGAAATGTGGTTCGCGCGGAGCATGATGTCCAGCTCGCGCGTGGTGATGCTCACGTCAACGTCGGGAATGCCGTCCTCACCGCGCATGGTCGGAAGCGCACACTCGCTTTTCTTTGCGACGCACGGCATGATGGAAACGACAAACAGCCGCTTGGGATCAATGCCGATCCTCTCGGCAAAGTAGGTCTTGGCAATGGCGCCGAACATCTGCTGCGGGGATTTCGCGGTGGAAAGCTCCTCCGTCCGCTCGGGGTACTGCGATTTGAGGAAGCGCACCCAGCCCGGGCAGCAGGAGGTGAACATCGGCCAGCGGTAGTCCTTTTTGTGCGTGAAGCGTTCGAGAAATTCGCTGCCCTCCTCCATGATGGTGAGGTCGGCGGCAAAGTCGGTGTCGAACACATAGTTGAAGCCCAGCTCGCGCAGGGCAGCCGCCATGCGCTTGGGCGTGGCAAACTCCGGCGAAAGGTTGAACTGCTCCGCCCAGGCCGCGCGCACCGCCGGCGCGACCTGCACGACCGTGACGGTGTTGGGGTCGTCGATGGCGTCAAAGACGATTCCCGTGTCGTCGCGCTCCCGCAGCGCCGCCGTGGGGCAATGCGTGATGCACTGGCCGCAGTAGGTACATTCCGTATCCTGGATGCGGCGATTGCGCGAGGCGTCCACCGTCGCGCGGGAGCCGGTGCCGAGCAGATCCCATATCTTCACGGTCTGTACGTTCTCGCAGATCTGGATGCAGCGCATACACTTCACGCACTTGTCGTTCTCGCGGATGAGCGGCGTGGAGTAGTCCACCGCCTCCCGGCGCAGCTTGGTGGGATAGTGCTCGCCGCGCATATTGAAGTCGTTCGCGAGCGACTGCAGCGTGCAGTTGCCGCTGCGCGAGCAGCTCGTGCAGCTCGTGTCGTGCTCGGAGAGGATCAGCCGCAGGTTGGCGCGGCGCGCCTCGCGCGCCATGGGGCTGTTGGTAAAGACCTCCATGCCGTCCGCCACCACATTGTCGCACGCGGGGACAAGGCGCTCCATGCCCTTGACCTCCACGCAGCACAGACGGCAGGCAGCGATCTCGTTGACGTCCTTTAAGTAGCAGAGCGTCGGAATGTTGATGTTGAGCATTCGCGCGGCCTCGAGGATCGTGGTCGTCTCGGGCACCGTGATGCTCTTATGGTCGATGGTCAGCGTCACATTCTTTACCATTTGCCCTTCCTCCCTCCGCGGAAAATGCCGTAGCCGAAGTGGTCGCAGCGCAGGCAGCGGGACGCCTCGGCGTAAGCCTCCTCGTCCGTCAGGCCGCACTCGATGCACTTGAAGTCGCGCTTGCGCTCGTCGGCCTCGCGCTCGGTGGTGTTGATGCGGCCATGGGGCGGCTTGTTGTTCAGCCGTGCAGTTGGGACCTCCACACCCACGTCGATGACATGGTGATAGCCGAGGTATTCGTCGATGTTCGCCGCCGCGACCTTGCCCGCCGCGATGGCGCGGATGACGGTGGCCGGACCCGTGACGCAGTCGCCGCCGGCAAATACGCCGTCCATGTTGTCGATCTGGCCGCTGGCCTCGGCAACAAAGGCGCCGCGCTTGATGGTAATCTTGCTCTGCTCGAAGCCGTGTGTTTCCACGCCCTGTCCGATGGCGACTACGATCCCATCCGCCGCGATGCGCTTTTCAAAGAGCTTTGCCTTCTCCGGCTTGGGCCGGCCCTTATCATCCATCTCGCCGATGATCTGCGGCTGCGTCCAGAGCGCGACCGCATGGCCCTGCCCGTTCGTCTCGATGCGCACAGGGGCCTGCAATGTGACCAGCTCCACGCCCTCGGCGACCGCGCCCTCGACCTCCTCGGGCAGCGCGGTCATATCCTCCCGGCGGCGGCGATAGACGCAACTCACCTTACGCGCGCCGAGGCGCACTGCGCTGCGGCATACATCCATCGCGACGTTGCCGCCGCCGATGACCACGATCTCCTTGCCGCGGAAATCGGGCATGTGATCGTCGCCGATCTCGCGCAGCATCTCGACCGCGGACATGACGCCCTCGGCGTCCTCGCCTTCGATGCCGGTCTTTTTATCCGTGTGTGCGCCGAGTGCAAGATAGAGCGCGTCGTACCGGCTGCGCAGCTCGTCGAAGGTGATCTCGTCTCCGATGTCCACATTGACCTTCGCATCAATGCCGACGGAGAGGAGCGACGCGATCTCCGCGTCCAGGATCTCGCGCGGCAGACGGTAGGCGGGAATGCCGTAGCGCAGCATACCGCCGAGCTTCGCCCGCTTTTCATACACCGTGACCTTGTGGCCCATCAGCGCGAGGTAGTACGCCGCGGAAAGACCGCTCGGCCCGCCGCCGACGATGGCGACCGTCTTGCCGGTCTCCTCAGCGCAGGCGGGATGGGGCACATAGCCCGCGTGGCCCACCGCGTAGCGCTTGAGCCCTCGGATATTCACCGCGTCGTCGATCATGTTGCGGCGGCAGCGCGCCTCGCAGGGATGCTCGCAGATGTACGCGCAGGCGGAGGGGAAGGGGTTATCCTGCCGGATGAGCCGCACAGCGTCCGCGTAGCGGCCATACTTCACCAGCACGGTGTAGCCCGGAATGTCCACGCCCGCAGGGCACAGCGCCACGCAGGGGACAGGATTCTGCATCCCGCCGAGGCAGCGGTGGCGCAGAACGTGCTCTTCATAGTCGTCGCGGAAGCCCTGGATGCCGTCGAGCACCAGCCGCGCCGCGTCGCGCCCGATGGCGCAGTCCGCGCTGTTGACGATCACGCGCGCCGTGCGCTCGATGAGCGCGATGGTCTCCATCGTCGCCTTGCCGTCGAGCACGCTCTCCATCAAATCGGAGAGCTGACCGAGGCCGACGCGGCAGGGCACGCACTTGCCGCAGGTCTGCGCGTGGCAGAGATTCAAAAAGTTCATCGCAAGATCCACCGGGCACAGTCCCGGAGGGCTGGCGGCAATGCGCCGCTCCACGTCGCGGTACAGTCCGTCGATCACGGTCTGGGCGCGCGACGGCGTCATAATGTCAAGTCTCGACAAAACCTTCACACCTTTCCGAATCGCAAAACGCGGGCACATCCTACGGCGCGCCCGCTGTCTTTTAATTATAGAACATTTCTATAGGTGATGTAAAGATAAATTTTTTATACAAATCGCCGAAAATGTAGGCTGTCTCTGCCTTTCTCCGCGCAAAAAGGAGGGCTGCCCTTCGGCAGCCCTCCTGAATGGGACTTTGCTTACTTCTTGTCGTACATATCAATGAGCTTGACGAGGTGCTCGTAGCGCTCCTTGGCGGCTTCCTCGTTGCGGGCAAACAGGGTGTCGGCGCGCTCGGGGAACTCGCGGGTCAGACGGCTGTAACGGGCCTCGTTCATCAGGAACTCCTGATAGCCGCCCGCAGGCGCCTTGGAGTCGAGGGTGAACTTCTGCTCGGCAACGGGGTTGAAGCGGAACAGGTTCCAGTAGCCGCACTCGACGGCCTTCTTCATTTCCTTCTGGCAGTTCATCATGCCGCCCTTGATGGAGTGCATCTCGCAGGGGCTGTAGCCGATGATGAGGGACGGGCCGGGATAAGCCTCGGCCTCGCAGATGGCCTTGATGGTCTGCGCGGGGTTGGCGCCCATGGCGACCTGCGCGACGTAGACGTAGCCATACTGCATCGCGATCTCGGAGAGGCTCTTCTTCTTGGTCTCCTTACCGGCTGCCGCAAACTGCGCGACCTGACCGATGTTGGAAGCCTTGGACGCCTGTCCGCCGGTGTTGGAGTAGACCTCGGTATCAAAGACGAAGATGTTGACGTCCTTGTTCTGGGCGATGACGTGGTCGAGACCGCCGTAACCGATATCGTAGGCCCAGCCGTCGCCGCCGAAGATCCACTGGGACTTCTTGGCGAGGTATTCCTTCTTGTCGAGAATCTCGGCGACCAGCTTGCAGGCGGCGCAGTCACAGAACTTCTCGCCCTTGGCCTTGAGCTCGGCGGCGTGCTCAGCAAACTGCGGAACAGCGGCAAGCTCGTCGACGGTGGCGATGCTCGCCATCAGCGCGGCAACATAAACCTTGGTCGCCTCGGCGTTGGCCTTGCCGTCGGTGAAGGTGTCGAGCCACTTCTGCGCGGCTTCCTTGAGCTCGGGACGCGCCCACTCGACAGCGATCAGCTCGCGGGTCTTGTCGGCAAGATCCTCACGGATCTTCTCCTGACCAATGAACATACCGAAGCCGTGCTCGGCGTTGTCCTCGAACAGGGAGTTGCACCACGCGGGACCGTGGCCGTTCTTATCCGTGCAGTACGGGGAGGTAGCGCCGGGGCCGCCCCAGATGGACGAGCAGCCGGTGGCGTTGGAGATGTACATACGGTCGCCAAAGAGCTGGGTGACGAGGCGCGCGTAGCTCGTCTCGGCGCAGCCGGCGCAGGAGCCGGAGAACTCGAGCATGGGCTGCATGAACTGGCTGCCCTTGACGGTGGTATCCTGCATATCGGCCTTGGGCGCGACCTCGTCCAGGCAGTAGTCGAAGACCTCCTGCTGCTTGAGCTCGCCCTCCTGCGGGACCATGGTCAGCGCGCCGACCGGGCACTGGCCGATGCAGACGCCGCAGCCCATGCAGTCGAGCGGGGAGATGGCCATGGTGTACTTATAGACGCCCTTGCCCTTACCGGCCTTGATGTCAACGATCTTGGCAGCGGCGGGAGCGTTCTTGGCCTCCTCCTCAGTGAGAGCGAAGGGACGGATGGTAGCGTGCGGGCAGACGTAGGCACAGTTGTTGCACTGGATGCACTTGGTCTCGTCCCAGGTGGGAACGGAGACGGCGACGCCGCGCTTCTCGTAAGCGGCAGCACCAAGCTCCCACTGGCCGTCCACGTGCGGCATGAAGGCGGAAACCGGCAGGCTGTCGCCGTCCATGCGGTCGATGGGGTCGAGAATGTCCTTGACCTGCTTGACCAGCTCCGGCTTACCCTTGAGCACCTCGGCCTTGTCCTCGTCCACGGCGTTGGCCCAATCGGCGGGAACGTCGATCTTCTTGTAGGCGGTGGCACCGAGGTCGATGGCCTTGTGGTTCATATCGACGATGTCCTGGCCCTTCTTCAGGTAGGAGTGCGTCGCGGCATCCTTCATGTACTGGATGGCCTGCTCCTCGGGCATGACCTTGGCGAGGGAGAAGAACGCGGACTGAAGGATGGTGTTGTTGCGCTTGCCCATGCCGATCTCGATGGCGAGGTCGATGGCGTTGATGGTGTAGAGCTGGATGTTATTCCTGGCGATGTAGCGCTTGGCGTCCGCCTTGAGGTGATGGTTCAGCTCATCGAAATCCCACTGGCAGTTGATCATGAACACGCCGCCGGGCTTGACGTCGTCGACCATCTTGAAGCCCTTGATGATGTAGCTGGGGTTGTGGCAGGCGACGAAGTCGGCCTTGTTGATGTAGTAGGGGCTCTTGATGGGCTTGTCGCCGAAGCGCAGGTGGCTGATGGTCACGCCGCCGGTCTTCTTGGAGTCATACTGGAAGTAGGCCTGAACGTACTTGTCGGTATGGTCGCCGATGATCTTGATGGAGTTCTTGTTCGCGCCGACGGTACCGTCGCCGCCGAGACCCCAGAACTTGCACTCGATGGTGCCTTCCGCCGCGGTGTTCGGGCAGTTCTTGTCCTCGGGGAGGGAGAGGCCGGTCACGTCATCGACGATGCCGATGGTGAACTGACGCTTCATCTCGTCCTTCTTCAGCTCGCTGTAAACGGCGAAGACGGAAGCGGGCGGGGTGTCCTTGGAGCCGAGACCGTAACGGCCGCCGATGACCTGAATGTCGGTCTTGCCGGCGTTGGCGAGCGCGGTGACGACGTCGAGGTACAGGGGCTCACCCTGTGCGCCGGGCTCCTTGGTGCGGTCGAGGACGGCGATCTTCTTGCAGGTCGCGGGAATGGCCTCGATCAGGCGCTCGGCCTTGAACGGACGGTACAGACGAACCTTGATGAGACCGACCTTCTCGCCGTGGGCATTGAGGTAGTCGATGACTTCCTCGGCCACGTCGCAGATGGAGCCCATCGCGATGATGACGCGGTCGGCGTCGGGCGCGCCGTAGTAGTTGAACAGCTTATAGTCGGTGCCGAGCTTGGCGTTGATCTTATCCATGTAGGACTCAACGACCTCGGGCAGCGCGTCATAATACTGGTTGCAGGCTTCACGATGCTGGAAGAAGGTATCGCCGTTCTCGTGGGAGCCGCGCATATGGGGATGCTCAGGATTGAGGGCGTGCTCACGGAAGGCCTTGACGGCGTCCATGTCGCACATCTCGGCGAGGTCCTTATAATCCCAGACCGCAATCTTCTGGATCTCGTGGCTGGTGCGGAAGCCGTCGAAGAAGTTGATGAAGGGGACCTTGCCGGTCAGCGCCGCGAGATGGGCGACGGGGCTGAGGTCCATGACCTCCTGCACGTTGCCCTCGCAGAGCATGGCAAAGCCGGTCTGGCGGCAGGCCATCACGTCGGAATGGTCACCGAAGATGTTCAGCGCGTGGGTGGAAACGGTACGCGCGGAAACATGGAACACGCAGGGGAGCTGCTCGGCGGCGATCTTGTACATATTGGGGATCATCAGCAGCAGGCCCTGAGACGCCGTGTAGGTGGTCGTCAGAGCGCCGGTGCCGAGGGAGCCGTGCACCGCGCCGGCCGCGCCGGCCTCGGACTGCATCTCGACGACCTTCACGCGGGTGCCGAAGATGTTCTTCAATCCGTTGGCGCTCCACTGGTCAACAAAGTCGGCCATGGGGCTCGAGGGGGTGATGGGGTAAATCGCGGCAACTTCGCTGAACGCATAGGATACATGCGCGGCAGCGTTATTACCGTCCATGGACTTCATTTTTCTTGCCATAAATGAAACCTCCTGTTATATTCGCCGCCGGGGAGCGGCGTTTTTCGCGTCATTACGCAAAAACTGACGCTATCATCATAGCACGATTTTCACCCGCTGTAAACGTCACTTTCGCAAAAAACATTCATTTTTTTGCAGGATATTATTTACATTTGGTTAGACTCTCCACATTTTTGCAATTAAATATTCAAAATATTTAATATTAACTCCTGTTTTGCAGGATATCATTCCTTTCCCCTCCGCACCCCGCGCCGCGCTTGCCTTATGCGGCAAACTGTGGTAAACTGAAAAATAAGAAAACAGGCAAGGAAAGGACGGCAGCGTATGGTCACAACGGTGCGTTCCCTCGGTTTGCAGGGCATTTCCGGTTATGAGGTCACGGTGGAGTGCTTCCTCTCGGGCGGGCTTCCCGCGTTCGACGTGGTCGGCCTCGGCGACACGGCGGTGAAGGAGGCGCGCGAGCGCGTCCGCGCGGCGATCAAAAACTGCGGAGCGAAGTTCCCCGTCAGCCGCATCACGGTCAACCTCGCGCCCGCGAACCTGAAGAAAGAGGGCACGGTCTACGACCTTCCGCTGCTGCTCGGCATCCTCGCGGGCGAGGGTGAGATCGACGCGCCGGACCCGGCCTCCGCGTTCATCGGCGAGCTGTCGCTCACCGGCGCGCTGCGCCCCATCAGCGGTGTGCTGCCGATGGCGATGGCCGCGGCGCGTGCGGGCGTGAAGACCCTTTATGTCCCCGCGGCGAACGCCGCCGAGGCGACGCTGGCCGACGGCCTGACCGTCTACGGCGTGGAGAACGCGCCGCAGCTTCTATCGCATCTGCGCGGCGAGGAACGGCTTGCCCCCGCGCAGCGCTGGGAACCGACAGTCGAGGCGGACAGCGTTCCCGATTTCGCCGACGTCATGGGGCAGGAGAACGTCAAGCGCGCGCTGGAGATCGCCGCCGCAGGCTCCCACAACGTGCTTCTCATCGGCTCGCCCGGTGCGGGCAAGTCCATGCTCGCGCGGCGTCTGCCCTCCATCCTCCCCGACATGACGCACGAGGAGGCGTTGGAGTCCACCGAGATCTGGTCGGTCGCGGGACTGACCGACAGCAAGCACCCCATGCTCACGCAGCGTCCGTTCCGCTCTCCGCATCACACGCTTTCCGCCGCAGCCATGTCCGGCGGCGGCAGGGCGCTCTCTCCCGGTGAGATTTCCCTCGCCCACCACGGCGTGCTGTTTTTGGACGAGTTTCCCGAGTTCCACCGCGATGTGCTCGAATCCCTCCGCGCGCCGCTCGAGGATGGCGAGGTGACCATCACCCGCGCCGCGGGCAGCGTCACGCTGCCGAGCCGCTTCATGCTCGTGGGCGCCATGAATCCCTGCCGCTGCGGCTGGTACGGGCATCCCTCCGGGCGCTGCCGCTGCTCGCAGAAGGACGTGGAGAAATACGTCTCCAAAATTTCCGGCCCGCTGCTCGACCGCATGGACTTACAGGTCAGCGTCCCCTCGGTGGAGTTTGAGGCCATGCGCCGCCGCGAAAAGGCGGAGTCCTCCGCCGCCGTGCGCGAGCGCGTCAACGCCGCGCGGGGCATTCAGAAAAAGCGCTTCGCCGGCACGCCCATCACCTGCAATGCCTACATGACCGCGCCGATGGTCGGTGAATTCTGCCGACTCGACGCCGCGGGTGAGAAGCTCTTAAAGGGCGCGTTTGACCGTCTCGGTCTCACCGCCCGCAGCCACGATAAGCTGCTGCGCGTCGCGCGCACCATCGCCGACCTCGACGGCAGCGAGAAGATCGAGAGCTATCACCTCGCCGAGGCCATTCAGTATCGCAATACGGACATTCTGAGGGGGGAAGGCTGATGAAAAGGTACGATGCTATGCGTCTTTCCGGAACCGTCCTGCTCGCCCATCTGGCGCTCTGCGCCGCATTCCTCCTGCTGCTTATCGCTGCATCCGGCTCAACATCGACCTTTACGTTCCGCTCGCCCTACGGACTTGTATTGGGGCTGCTGTTCATCGGGTTACCGGCGTTTGCCTTTGGCTGGGGGCTGCGGTCGGCGAAGAACCCCTTTGACAAAAAGCTCTGCTGGAATGCCGCGATGGTGCTCTATGTACTTAACGCGGCCACTTTCCTGCTTGCGCCGGAGTTCGGCACCGGGAATGTGATCGCTATGTGGTGGGGGATGCCGATGGCTCCCGCGCTCGCGGGACTGAGCGCCTTTGCCGCGCCGCAGTCCGCCCTCTATCTTTTCGGCGGCGCGCTGCTCGCCGCCGTCGAGCCGCTGTGCCTGACGCTCGGCCTGCTCTCCGGTAAGCGCACAGAGAACGAAATCAAAAATAATACCGGCGCTCCCGCCGAGGCAGCGGAGCGCACGGACGATAAGGAGAAGAACCCCCATGCGTGAAATGATCTTGTGCAAGCTCGGCGAGGTGGTCCTCAAGGGCCTCAACCGCCGCAGCTTTGAGGATAAGCTGATCGGAAACCTGCGCCGCCGCACGGCGAAGTGCGGCAATTTCCGCATCTACTCCAAGCAGAGTACCATTTATGTTGAGCCGGTGAACGACGAGAGCGACCTCACCGCCGCCTACGCCGCCTGCAAGCAGGTCTTCGGCGTCATCGCCGTCAGCCGCGCCCTGCCCTGTGAAAAGGACGTGCAGGCCATCATCCGCACCGCCAAGGATTACCTTGCCCCGGAATTTGCCCGCGCGAAGGATTTCAAGGTCGAGAGCAAGCGCGCGGACAAAACCTTCCCGCTCACCTCCATTCAGCTCTCCCAGCAGGTCGGCGGCGCGCTGCATCAGGCGTTCCCGCGCTGCGCGGTCAACGTCCACGACCCCGAGCTGACGGTGTTCATCGAGATCCGCGACGACGCGGCCTACGTCCACGGACCCGCCGAGGCGGGGGCGGGCGGACTGCCCATCGGCATGGGCGGCAGCGCCGTGTCGCTGCTCTCCGGCGGCATCGACTCGCCCGTCGCCTCCTACATGATGGCAAAGCGCGGCGTATCGCTCGAAATGGTCCATTTCTTCTCCCCGCCCTACACCTCCGACGCCGCCAAGGAAAAGGTGCTCGAGCTCGCGCAGCTGCTCACGCCGTGGTGCGGGCGGCTGACCGTCCACATCGTGCCGTTCACCGAAATTCAGGAACAAATTCGTATGAACTGCCCCGAGGACCATTTCACGCTCATCATGCGCCGCTTCATGATGCGCCTCGCCCAGCGCGTGGCAGACGAGGTGCGCGCCAAGGCGCTCGTCACCGGCGAATGTCTCGGGCAGGTCGCCAGCCAGACAATGGAGGCTCTGCGCGTGAGCGAGGATGTGGTGGAGCTGCCCGTCCTGCGCCCTCTCATCGGCATGGACAAGGAGGAGATCATCCACATCTCCCGCAAGATCGGCACGTTCGACACGTCCATTCTCCCCTATGAGGACTGCTGTACCGTCTTTACCCCGCGCCATCCCAAGACCAAGCCCCGTGTGGAGGAGGTGCGCGAGCTGGAGGCCGTGCTGGACATCGACGCGCTGTGCGACCGCGCGATGGCGGGCCGTGAATTTGTACGCATCAAATTCTGAAAGGAAGTCTTTACTATGGCGGAAAACGAAAAATTGATCGAACAGCGCTGCTGTGAGCTGCTCAAGGCGCGCGGCATGACCTTCGCCGCGGCGGAGAGCTGCACCGGCGGCCTCATCGCCAAGCGCATCACGGATGTGCCGGGTGCGTCGCTCGTCTTCATGGGCGGCGTGGTGAGCTATACCGACACGGTCAAGCACCGCGTGCTCGGCGTTCCGGCAGAGATGCTGGAGGAATACGGCGCGGTGTCCGCGCCCGTTGCCCGCGCGATGGCGGAGGGCGCGCGCAGGGCGACGACCGCCGATCTTGCCGTCAGCGTCACGGGCGTTGCGGGTCCTGAGCGCGACGAGCGCGGCAACGCCGTCGGCACGGTATTCATCGGCTTTTCCACTCCGGAGGAGACGGTCGCCGAGCGCTTCGACTTCGGCGAAAAGAGCCGCGCGGAGATCCGCGCGCTGTCCGCGGAGGAGGCGCTCAAGCTGCTGGAGGAAAAGATGAAGGAAGTGTAAGAGCCGAAGGCTGTGAGAAAGGAGAAACCATGAAAAGAAGCACTGGACGATTGCTTGCTGTGCTGTTGGCGGCGCTGACGCTTTTGGCGTCAGGCTGCGGAGAAAAGCAGGAAACGCCGGACGGCGCACCGGATAAGCCCCTGATGCAGGAGGAAGATCTGACGGTCGAGCCGCAGCCGGACGCGAACTTTACGCTGGAGCTGCCGGACGGATTTTTGAGTCTTGGAACGGACTACGAGCCGAACGGGGAGACGCAGGATGCGACCTATGACAGCGACGGGATGCTGCCCTATGACTTTGCGCGCCATTACGACGCGGACGCGCGGCTCGTCGTCGGGACGGACTACTACCCTGAAACGGGGCGTGAGGTCATCAGCTACCTGCGCGCCGACGCGGTGGGCGTGGGAACGCCGCGCGGCGTCAAGGTCGGCGACAGCGAGAAAGCGCTGCTGACGGAATACCCGGAAGCGCTTTACTGCATCGCGGCAGACGAGTCCGAGCTCTATGACGGCTACAGCGACGAAAGCGGCTACAGCGAGCCCGCCTATGACTTCGACCGCGCCTACGTCTGGCAGCCGCAGACGCCGCAGGACGGCGGAAACTACGACGTCCGCGACATTGCGTTTTACCTGAAGGACGGCACAGTGACCGCAATTACGATGACAAAGCCGTATGCGTTCCGCTTTGTCTACGGTGTGGACCGAGACGCGGCGCTGCGCCTTGCGGAAGAAAACCGCGCGCAGATGTGCGGGCAGTGAAAAAAGCACAAAAAGCGAGGGATGCGTGAGCGTCCCTCGCTTTTGCTGTATTTGCTTGTGGCCGGGATCAAAGCTCGAGCGCGAGCTGCGCGTCGTCCGGCGCGGAAGCATCCAGCCCGAATTCGCTCGGCAGATAGCGCGGGCAGACGTTTTCACCTGTTGTAATGACGGAGGCGGCAAGGCGCGTGCCGATCTCGCAGGATTCCATCATGGTCTTGCCGTAGGTCTGGCCGATGACCGTCCCGGCAAAGAACGCGTCGCCCGCGCCGGTCGTATCCTTGACGTCGACCTTTTTCGCGGGGCAATAGCCCTCCTCGCCGTCAAGCGTTGCAAAGACCGCGCCCTGAGCGCCCATCGTGACGACCATGCGGCGGATCTGCGCGCCGCGAGCTTCAGAAATAAGCAAAAACGACCGCGCGGCCGCGTGTGACGGCGCAAAATGAATAAATTGCAAATTTTACTTTCCGCATTGCAAAGCCGATCATTTTGTGCTATGCTTGACGCAAGGATACCGTACCGCCGCGGTACGGATGTTATGCAAAGGAGTGATTTCTTATGGTCAGACTTATCATGGGTGAAAAGGGCACCGGCAAGACCAAAAAGCTCATCGAGCTTATCAACGCCTCTGCTGCCGAGGAAAACGGCAATGTGGTGTGCATCGAGGCCAAGTCCACGATGACCTTCGACATCCATTATCACGTTCGTCTCATTTCTGCCGACGAATATCAGATCACCACTTATGAGGGCCTGCGCGGCTTCGTCAGCGGCCTGTATGCCGGCAATTACGATATTTCCCACATCTTCATCGACAACCTCTTCAAGATCGTCGGCGGCGACTGCAATCAGGCGGCGGACGACTTCCTGGATTGGCTCAACCGCTTCAGCAACAACCACGGCGTCAAGTTCACCGTTTCGGTCTCCGGCGATCCCGGTCTTGCGACCGACGGGATGCAGAAGTACCTGTAACGCCAAAACCGCAAAGGGAGACGGCTTCTTGCCGTCCCCCTTTTTTTATTTCAGTACATAGACATTGCCGATGCCCAGCAGGCGGCACAGCTCCGTCTTTTCGGCGATGTCCGTCTCGCTCTCGTACCATACGACCGTGACCGAGCCGTCCTTCTCCGTGCGGTAGCCGCACGAGCTTTCGTGCTGCGCCGAGCGGTGCGTGCGCAGCGTGCCCTCGGACAGCAGCTCGATCAGCTCGCCCTCGGTCAGCTCGCGTGTGTCCGTTACCGCTCCCGCACGGGTCACCTGCAGCAGCGGCACGGCGCGCAGCGCCACGCTGCCGCCCTCGCCCGCCCTGACCGCCGCCGCGTAGACCTCCTCCATCGGCGCGCGCGGACTGACCGGCACGCTGCCGGACTCCTCCGTGATGCTCCCGGCGGTCACGCAGCCGGACGGCGCGCTTCCGTCCGCCGCTTCCGTGACCTTGATCGCGGCGTGCAGCCGGTCATAGGTGCGCAGCAGCACGGCAGCCGCCTGCTCGCGCGTCGCTTCCTTTTTCGGCTCGAAGTTGTATGCGCTCACGCCCTTGATGATGCCCATGCGGTAGGCAAGCGCGACATAGCCCGGCGCCACGGAGACGTCCGAAAACGGGCAGTCGTCCGCCGCCGCACCCGACAGCACGGCGAGTCCCAGCGCGCGCACGGTCATCTTCGCCATCTCCTCGCGAGTGATCGCATCATTCGGACGGCATTGGCGGCTCTCGCCTGTCAATGCGCCGTGGGCATAGGCCGTCTCAATGGCGCTGTAATACCACTTCGCCGTATCCTGATTGTCCGTAAAGCTGCCCTTCTCCGGCGTGACGAGCTCCCAGCCCATCAGACGGCAGAGCGCCGTGGCGTAAGCCGCGCGGGTCATCGTCCGTCCGAGGCCGAACCTGCCTCCGCCGACTCCCTGCAGCAGCCCGGTCTGCGCGCAGCGTCGGATGCTCTGCGCCGCCCAATGGCTTTCCGGCACGTCGGAAAAGCCCGCCGTTCCCGCCGCGCCGACGCTCATCAGCGTCAGCAGCAGCGCCAGCATAAGTGCCGTCAGGCACCTCCAAAGACGTATCATACCTTGTTCCGTCCTTTCCGGTGTTCGTCCGCCCGCCGCCGGTCCGCGCCGTATCCGCGCGGCGCGGGCGCCGAATGTCCGCAATGTGTTGTCATTATATGGGAATCGGGCGCAAAAAGCAATCTCTGTTTTGCTCTTTGCACGTTCTTGACAGCCTTGCTCCTCCGGCATATAATCATCGCGCGGGCCGGCGGCCCACCAAAACGCACTGCTTTCAAGAGGTATCACGCATGGATAAAGAGAGAGCCCGGCGGCTTTTTCTCACCGCCTTTTTCCTTTTCGCGCTCGCCAACGGCATGAGCGGCTCCATCATCTCCAACTACTTCAAGGATGTTTTTCAGGTCGATTCCGTTCAGCGCGGCCTGCTGGAGATCCCGCGCGAGCTGCCCGGTGTTGTGGGCGTGTTCGTCATCGCCGCACTCCCTTCGCTCGGCAACGTCTCGCTCTCGGTTCTCGGCTTCGCGCTGTACTGCGTCGGCCTGCTCGTGCTCGGCCTTTTCTCCCCGGGCTACTTTGTCATGCAGCTCTTCGTCTTCACCTATTCGCTCGGCGACCACATGGTCATGCCTATCCGCGACGCCATCGCCATGGACCTCGCCGACGAGGGCAAGACGGGTACATTTCTCGGACGCTACCGCGGTATGATGACGCTCGGCTCCATGCTGGCCTCGGCGCTTGTGTTCGTGGGCTTCCGCGCCGGCTTTTTCTATTTCCGCACCGGAGTCATCCCCTCGTTCTGCGCTGCGCTGGTATTCCTCGTTGTCGCGCTCGCCCTTCTCTGCCGCTTGCGGAAAACGCTGCCCGCGCTGGATGTGCGCAAGCGCAGCGGCGAGCGCAGGAGACTTCCCGTCCGCCGAAGGTACCTGCCCTATTACATCGTCACCGCCGTCTACGGCTTCCAGAAGCGGATGCGCCTTGTCTTTGCCCCGTGGGTCATCATCGAGCTTCTCTCGATGGGCGCGGACACGGTGGCGCTGCTCGGCATCGCCGCCTATTTCTGCGGCGGCTGGGTCGCCCCGCTCATCGGAAAGTTTTTAGACCGATACGGTGTGCAGAAGGGGCTCGTGCTGGAGTCCACCAGCGTCGCCGGTGTGTTTCTCTTCGCCGCATGGGCCGCTTCCGGCATCGTGAACGGCTCGCTGCGCGGCTGGGGCGGCATGGCCGCCGCATTCGCCTCCTACATTCTCATATTCCTCACCGACCATTTCAATTCCGTCCACGTCATGCTCATGCGCGAGCTGAGTGAGTCGTCCGCGGACGTGATGGAAAACCTTTCCTTCGGCTTGAGCGTGGACCATGTCCTTGCCGTCACCGTCTCAGGCCTGCTCGGCGCGGTGTGGAAGTATGTCGGACCCCAGTATGTGTTCCTGCTCGGCGCGGCGGTCTGCACTGTCCACCTCGGCGTCGCGCTGTGGCTGAAGCGGCAGCGCCGCGCCGCCGAGCAGCGCCGCCGTCTGAGCTTTCTTGATACGTCAAAAGCGTCCCGCCGTCGGCGGGACGCTTTTGTTCTCTTTTCTTACGGCAGCGGGATCTCCTTGATGTCAAAGAGCGTCTTGAGCTCCACCGACGTGCGGGAGTCGCCGTAGGTCTTGATCTCGGCGAGCAGCGCGTCCAGCTCCTTCGTGTCACGCACGGCGAACTGGAGCAGTGCGTTGAACACGCCGATCACATGGTGGTGGCTGATGACCGCGGGGCTCTGCTCGCAGAAGACACAGAACGCAGCGTACTTCTCCGGCTCGAGCGACACGGAGATAAAGCCCGTGATGTTGCAGTCCAGCCGCGTGCGGTCGATGTCGATGCGGTAGCTGCGGATCACGCCGCATTCCTCCATGCGGCGGATGCGCTCGGAGACGGCGGGCGGCGTCAGCCCCACCTGGTCGCCGATGTGGCGCAGGGTGCAGCGGCTGTCCGCCTGCAGGATATTGAGGATCTGATAGTCGGTTCGATCCATAGCTTTCTCTCTTTCCCCCTCTTTGCCCTTACATCACGCGGCCGCGCTTGATGACCTTCTTGGCAAGGTTGCTGCCGAAGCGGTAGCAGATGTAGTCCAGATCCGGCGCGTCCCAGATGACGAGGTCGCCGAGCTTGCCCGCCTCGACCGTACCGACCTTGTCAGCCATGTCGATGGCTGCCGCGCCGTTGAGCGTTACGGCGGTCAGTACCTCCTCGGGCGTGAGCCGATACTTCAGGCAGCCGAGGTTGATGACGAACTGCATATTCAGGCACGGGCAGGAGCCGGGGTTGAAGTCCGTCGCCATCGCGACGGGCACGCCCGCGTTCACCATGTCGCGCGCGGGCGCGAACACCGCGCCGAGGTTGAAGCTCGTCGCGGGCAGCAGGCAGGCGATCACGCCGCCCTTTGCCATCGCCTCGATGCCCGCGGGCGGGCAGACGATCAGATGCTCCGCGGAGATCGCTCCCAGCTCGCCGGCGAGCTGGCTGCCGCCGATGGCCTCGATCTCGTCGGCGTGGATCTTGGGACGCAGACCGTACTTGAGGCCCGCCTCGAGCACCTGACGGGACTCCTCCACCGTAAAGGTGTCGGCCTCGCAGAACACGTCGCAGAACCTCGCGATGCCCTGCTCCTTAACGAGCGGCATCATCTCCTCACACACAAGGCGGATATACTCGGCGCGGTTGGCTTTGTACTCAGCGGGCACAAGGTGCGCGCCCATGAAGGTCGCGACCATGTCCATCGGGTGCTGCTCGTCGAGGTCGCGGATCACACGCAGCGCCTTGAGCTCATGCTCGGTGGCAAGACCGTAGCCGCTCTTGGCCTCGCAGGTGGTCGTGCCGAAGGCCATCATCTCGTCGAGCGCCTTCGCCGCCTTGGCGGTCAGCTCCTCCTCGGTGGCTCCGCGCGTGGCGTTGGTGGTGGACTGGATGCCGCCGCCGGCGTTCTGAATTTCGAGGTAGGTCTTGCCGTGCAGCTTCATGCCCAGCTCATTCTGCCGCCAGCCGCCGAAAATAAGGTGCGTATGGGCGTCCACGAGACCCGGCGTGACGAGCTTTCCCTCGGCGTCGACGATCTCCGCCCCCTCGGCTGCGGGAGCCTCGCCGGTGCCGACGGAGGCGATCACGCCGTCCTCGATGAGCACCCACGCGTCCTTGAGAAGCTTGATCTTACCCTGCTCGCTGCCGCGATGGGCGCTTTTGCCCTCGGGCGTGGCGAGCAGGCCAATGTTTTTCACCAGTAACTTTTTCATAAAAGCGGTTCCTTTCTTACGGTAAAGGGACTTGTTTCTTTGATAATAACACAAAAAGGGGCATATTGCTATGCCCCTTTTTGATTTTATTTTTTAGTCGAGGTATTCCTTGACGACCTTTTCGCACAGAGCATCATCCGCGAGGTACGGCATGGTGATGTGATCCTGGCCCTCGTACATCTTGTTGTACTCGGCCACGGTGGTCATGGCGTTCTCATTGCGCGCCCAGCTGCGGCGGGCCACGCCGACCATGGTATCCCAGGGCATGGACATGCGCAGGATGGTATCGACGCGCTCGGAGCCGTCGAGCACCATGCCGTCCACGATGCCGAGGCTCTGCATCCGCTCGACTATGCCGTCGAGCGTATAATTGGTGGTTGTGACTTCGACCGTCCACTTGCCTTTGGCGTCCACTCCGAACCATGTGCGAAGCGTGGGCACTTTGACGTTGGGCTCCTGCTTCTTGATTACGTCATCCCGCTTCTTCCCGCCGACGAGCAGGGGTAGGGTAGAGAGATAGTTGTCGTTGCTCATGTCAGTTACCATCACGGGAATAGTGGACCTCATCGTGATAATCGGTCCGGAGTTCCAACCGAAGCCCCAGTCCATCCACTTCTCAGTAGATAGCACGGTGCCGTTGACTTTGTAATTGCCGCAGGGGGTAACGGGCTTTGTGTTGTACCAGTGCCCGTTCGTGACTATGAGCTTGCCGGGGTATTTGTTTTTGTGCGCCTCGTAGACCGCCTTGACGTTGGTGTAGGGGTATGAGTGGTCGTCGTAGATTTCGGCGCGGAGTAGTGTTCCGGTGTAGAGCATAGTGTCACCTCAACCTAAATAAG
>ERZ780218.568-NODE-568-length-32674-cov-25.865416_pt1 | contig 32674 bp, 34 predicted proteins | sample MGYA00510975_ERZ780218 | MGnify/ENA primary metagenome ERZ780218 (study PRJEB29588, sample SAMEA2152063) | human gut metagenome | biome: human gut; feature: human-associated habitat; material: faeces | place: Denmark | collected 2008/2010 ... | reverse complement strand
TTATTAAAATATTAAATAATAAAAACTATACAATGACTTTATAGATTATATTTGACTTAATAATAAATTTGTTATAATATAGAAACCATATATTATTATATTCAAAAAAATAAATTGATTATGAAAGGAGTTTAATATGGAAGAAACATACTCAATATTAAAAAGCAAACTTGATAAGTACAATCAAAGTCAATTGTTAAATTTTTATGATACATTAGATGAAGATAAAAAAATGAAGTTATTAAGCCAAATTGAAAAAATTGACTTTGAACAAATGAATAAATTATATAGAAAAACACAAGAAAAAATCGAGTTTGGAAATGATAAAATAGAGCCAATTAGTTATGTAGAAAAAGATAAAATGAACAAAACAGAGATAGAAGAATATGATAGATTAGGTTCTAATATTATAAAAAGTGGAAAACTTGCTGTTGTTACAATGGCAGGAGGACAAGGAACAAGACTTGGACATAAAGGGCCAAAAGGAACTTTTGATTTGGGATTAGATTCTCATAAATCAATTTTTGAAATTTTATGCGATACTTTAAAGGAAGCAAAAGACAAGTATAATGTTTATGTACCTTGGTATATTATGACTAGTGAAGAAAATAATAAACAAACCACTGAGTTTTTTGAAAATAATAATTATTTTGGATATGATAAAGATAAAATTATGTTCTTTAAACAAGGACAATTGCCAATGTGCAATACAGAAGGTAAAATTATTTTAGATGAAAATGGGTTAATAAAAGAAGCTGCAGATGGACATGGTGGAGTATTTGAATCTATGAGAAAAGATGGAGTTATTGAAGACATGAATAAAAAAGGTGTTCAATGGGTTTTCATTGGAGGAGTAGATAACATATTAGCTAAAATGGTAGATTCTGTATTTATTGGACTTGCCATAAAGAAAAATGTATTAGCAGCAGGTAAAAGTGTAGTAAAAGCGGGTCCAAAGGAAAAGGTTGGAGTATTTTGCAAAAGAAATGAAAAACCAAGTGTAATCGAATATACAGAAATTACTGAGGAAATGTCAGAGGCTAAAAATGAAAATGGAGATTTATTATATGGAGAATCTCATATATTATGCAACCTTTTTAATATTAATGCAATTATAGATGTTAGCGAAAGAAAATTACCATATCATAGTGCTTTTAAAAAGGCAAAATATATTAATGAAGATGGAAAATTAATTGTTCCTGATAAACCTAATGCATACAAATTTGAGGCATTTATTTTTGATGCATTTGAATATTTAAATGATATGGCTATTATGAGAGTAAAAAGAGAAGAAGAATTTGCACCAGTAAAAAATGCTGAAGGAGTAGATAGCCCAGAAACAGCAAGAAAATTATATAAAGATTTTTATGGAATATAATTTAATAAATTTAAGAGCTTCTTATTTATATAATTTTATATAGATAGGGAGCTTTTGTGTAAAAAGGAGAGAAAAATTATGGATTATTTACAAAAATATAATGAATGGTTAAATAATGAATTATTTGATAATGATACTAAAAATGAATTATTAAAAATTAAAGACGATGATGAAGAAATAAAAGATCGTTTTTATAAAGATCTTGAATTTGGAACAGCAGGATTAAGAGGAATTATGGGAGCAGGAACAAACCGTATGAATAAATATACTGTTACAAAAGCAACTCAGGGGCTTGCAAATTACATTTTGAAACAGGGAGGAGAAGACAAAGGTGTGGCAATAGCATTTGATTCAAGAAATATGTCACCTGAATTCAGTAAGCAAGCAGCATTATGTTTAAATGCAAATGGAATAAAGACTTATCGATTTTCTACACTAAGACCTACTCCAGAATTATCTTTTGCAGTTAGACAATTGGGATGTATTGCTGGAATTGTTATTACAGCAAGCCATAATCCTTCAGAATATAATGGATATAAAGTGTATTGGGAAGACGGTGCACAAATTGTTGCTCCAAAAGATAAAGAGATTATTGAAGAAGTTAATAATGTTAAAAGTTACTCTGAAATTAAATATATAGATGAAACAGATGCTAAAAATAAGGGATTATATAATGAAATTGGAGAAGACATTGATAATGAATATATGGACGTACTAGAAAAATTAGTTTTGAATAAAGATGTAATTAATAAAAGTGGAAAAGATATGAAAATTGTTTATACTCCATTACATGGTACAGGAAATATCCCGGTTAAGACAATTTTAAAAAGACTAGGATTTAAGAATGTATATGTAGTACCAGAACAAGAACTACCAGATGGAAATTTTTCTACTGTAAGTTATCCGAATCCAGAAGATGCAAAAGCTTTTGAATTAGCACTAAAGTTAGCAAATAAGGTTGATGCAGATATTGTACTTGCAACAGATCCTGATGCAGATAGATTAGGAGTATATGCTAAAGACTCAAAGACAGGTGAATATATGCCTTTTACAGGAAATATGTCAGGCCTTTTAATTGCAGAATATGAATTATCTCAAAAAAGAGAAAAGAATTTGCTTCCTAATAATGGCGCATTAATAAAGACAATTGTGTCATCTAATTTAGCAGATGCTATTGCAAAAGAATATAATGTTAAACTAATAGAAGTATTAACAGGATTTAAATATATAGGAGAACAAATAAAGTTATTTGAACAAACTCATGAATATGAGTATTTGTTTGGATTTGAAGAGAGTTATGGTTGCTTAATTGGAACACATGCAAGAGATAAAGATGCAATTGTAGCTGTTATGGCATTGTGTGAAGCTGCAGCATACTATAGAGATAAAGGACTAACTTTATGGGATCAAATGATGAATATTTATGAAAAATATGGATATTATAAAGAAGGACTAATTTCAATAACAATGAAAGGTATTGAAGGTTCTGAAAAGATAAAAGCTATACTTGAAAAATTAAGAAGCAATCCACCTAAAAAGATAGGAGATTATGATATATTAGCAAACAGAGATTATAGTATAGGAAAAATAATTAATTATGTAGAAAGTAAAGAATATTTAAGTAATCTTCCTAAATCAAATGTGATATACTATGATTTAGCTGACGAGGCATGGTGTTGTATTAGACCTTCTGGAACTGAACCAAAAATCAAATTCTATATGGGTGTAAAAGGAAAAAATATGGAAGATGCAAATAAAAAATTAGAAGATTTAAAAATAGCTGTTAATAAGATAGTAGAAGAATAATTAATGTAACAAAAAATAAAATTATTCATATAATCGTAGGGGTGATTATATGAATAATTTTTTTAGTGAAGGTGATAGAGGACCATATATAGAACTAATACAAAGTACTTTAAAAAAGTTAGGTTTTTATTTTGGAAAAATAGATGGAGTATTTGGTACTAAAACAAAAGATGCAGTAATCAAATTTCAAAGAAAATTTGGCCTTGACCCAGATGGAATAGTTGGAACTGAAACGTTAGACAGAATGTTTCCTTATATAAATGGTTATACATATTATAGTATTAAGCCAGGAGATTCACTATATAAAATATCAAATAAATTTAATACAAATATTAATTTTATTTTAGCTTCAAATCCTGGAATCGATTCATATAACATACAGACAGGACAAATAATAATTGTTCCATTTGGAGATATAGTAAATACAGATATAAGTTATACATTTACTATTATGCAAGCAGATATATTAGCATTAAGAACGATTTATCCATTTTTACAAATAGGTTCGATAGGTAATAGTGTATTAAATAAACCAATTAATTACATAAGAATAGGTAATGGTTCTAAGCAAGTATTTTATAATGCCTCTATTCATGCAAATGAGTGGATAACATCAGTATTACTCATGAAATTTATTGAGAGATTTTGCAAAGCATATGTGATGGACGCCGAGATTTTTGGATATAGTGCTAGATATTTATTTGATAATTGTTCTTTATATATTGTACCAATGGCTAATCCAGATGGAGTCGAATTAGTTACTGGCTATCTAAGTTCGGAAAGTGAAATTTATAAATCTGCAAAAAAAATTGCAGATAATTACCCACAAATTCCATTTCCAAGTGGTTGGAAAGCAAATATTAAGGGTGTGATTTTTTTAACATACCAACAAATATTAAAAAGTAGACATGGTATTTTTATTTATTTTAAATCCATTTTTTTTATAAATATCAACTGCATTTTTATTAGAACTTAAAACCTCAATTTCAAAAATATCTACACCTTTAATTTTAGCCCATTTTTTGAAATAAATAATTAATTCTGTTCCAATATGTTGACCTCTATACTGGTTTTCAACAAATAAAGCTTCGATTTTACCTATTTTATTCAAATATGCATTTGATTCAATTATAAATCCAAAAATAAATCCTACGATTTCATTGTTTTGTATTGCAATTGCTAAACATGTGTTATCATTTATATTACATTTGAAATGATTATGTACAATATAATTAGGATTTATGTTTTTATTAAAATCACTTTCAAAATGTATTAATTTAGTTAATAGTTCATCTGCCTTTTTAGCTTCTTCTTCGTTTGTTACTATTTTTATATTCATTAAAATCATTCCTTTAATTATAATATTTTATTTATCTAAGCTATTTATATAGTTATTAAATTCCTTAAAGCTTAATCCAACAGGTACTTGATAAAATTCTGTAGTTGGTCTTTTAATTCCTCCACTTAACTCTACATAATATTTAACAATAGAATCAATTGCTTGTTGTTCCGAATTAAATTCATATATTCCTATTTTATCAAAATTAGGATGTTCTATTTGATATACTTTATTATTCTGATAGTAAAGTATAAAACAATGCATATGTTCATCCTCTTCTAAATTATCATAATTGTCTGGTTCATAAATTCTGCAACAAAACATTTTATTATGTATTTTTAAATTATCTAATAAATAATGCATTAAATTTACTTGCTCAATACAACAACCTAATCCATTTTGTATTGTTTCTCTAATTGACATTGTTCTATATATTTTTCTGAATTCTTTCATTGATTTTATGTGTTTTTTCCCAGTATTGTCAATCCATCCATATTGGATATGTTCTTGCATATAATTTAAGATATCATGAGGTGTTTTAATTTCTTCAATTTTCAATAATATTTCCTCCCGTTTTCTCGTTTAATTTATATTTATTTAATTTTATTGTTCGATTTCTATATTTTAAAAAATACAATCCTAAATAGATTTTATTTTAATTTATAATAGTTTATTCAATTTTTAAAAATTATACCATATTTTATTAAATTTGAATAGATATTAGCGATGTTTCGTTTTTATAATTTGAATATTTAAATGTAGTTTTCATGTCGTTTAATAATATTTAATTTATTAATATATATTTTTATAATATGTATTATTTTTACTACAGTGTATGTTATTAAAAATTATAAAGAGAAAGCATATATTATTTGCATTATTTTTTAGATAAAAAACGCTACGTGCATATTTGCACATAGCATTGATTATAAATTAGTTTTACATTATTTACCGCAATTACTTATTTTAAATAATTTATTTTTTAAAATGTTTTTTTATTATGACTATTTAAAATAAATCTGGAAATTGTCTTACTATTCCATTAACAAAGAACTGAGACATTTTTAAAATTTCCATTTGAACCATATCGTATGCCTTTATATCAGTTACATAATCTCCTTTAAGTCTAGCATTTACTTCATTTGTTGTAAGATTTAGATGTTCATAAAACATTTTACGAACTTCTTCTTTTGGATAAAATGGATTTATACTACTGAATGCTTCAGCCATAGCGTCAGCATTTTGATACCATTTTTTATTTAATTCTGTTGCCTCTATTTTATTGTTATTTTTTAATGCAACAATTAAATTTTTACCAATAACTAGATGTTCTGTTAATAATTTTTCAATTTGACTTGCTACATTATTTCCATAATAAATTCTAAAGATATTTGCTATATCTTTAGGATTCCTTAATAGACGTGTTTGTGTTGCATCTAAATCTTTTAAATTTTCTGCAATACTTATTAAAAGCATTCGCGTCCACATAATATGTTGTTCCCATACCAGGTTCATTTGTTCCAATAATCTAACTTCATTTATACTCACCCCAAAATTATTATTTTGATTACAATTTGGATAAATATATAGCTGTTGACCTACCCTTAAATTATATGGATCAAGTGCAAAATTTACATCAATTATATTTTGCACAGTTGTACAATACCTAATTGCTATATTATACAATGTATCTCCTGGTCTAATTGTATATAAAATAGGATCTGTATTATTCATAATTTTTCCCTCCTGATATATATCATATTAAAAAGTAAATAAATTGTTTCTTAGTAATATTACAAATTTTTACATGATCCCATTCTAAAAAATTCCTCGATTTTAATAAATTCATTTATATTTTTATTAATAGAATTTGGATTTGAAAAGTTAAAATACATATAAATATTTTTGTCTTTATCAATTTCAATTTTATTAATTAATCTATATAAATATATTTTATTGAGATTTTCAAATTTTAAAAAATTTTCTATTAATTCATCTAATTCTTTTTCTTCTTTTTTTGTATGATTTTTTCTTGCAATTTTATCTTCTGTTCCAATTAGTTTTTGTTCTAATTCATTCTTTTGTTCATTTAATTTTGCTTTTTCAAAATTAAATTTTTGTGAAACCCTAATATAATCTTCTTCTTGTAAAACGCCTCTTAATTTATCCATATACATCTTGTCTAAATTATTATTTATATCTAATATATTTTTATCAATTTGTTTGATTTTTTTCTTATATCCTTCTCGAATATCAAGAGTTTTGTTTTGATATTTTTCATAAACTGAATAAAAAATTTTTTTGTTAGCATATATTTGACATATCTTTTTTAAAATATAAATAATATGCTTTTCAAATTTCTCGTAATTCATATTTAGTGGATAGCACCCACGTTCTTTTGCATCGCTACAGGTTATATATGGATGTGATTTGGCGTTTCTTTTGGAATTCTTTTTAAGCACTATTTGAAGTTTTCTTTTGCAATGATAACAATAAAGTAATCCTCTTAATAAATAATCATATTTAAGTTTTGTATTAGTTCCTCTTTTTTCAATGATGCATTGTACCCTTTCAAATATATCTTTATCAATAATAGATTCGTGTGTATTATTAACTCTTATTTGATTTTCCTTTTCAACTGTTCTTATTTTCTTAACTTTGTATGATATAACCGACTTTTTATTTTGTATTGTATTTCCAATATATACTTCATTTTTAAGTATATTGCATAGTGTTACTTCATTCCAGTTATATTGTGTTTTGTTTTCATCTTGTACAATTCCTGTTTTTCTATAGCCTGTTGGAGATAGGTATTGATTTGAGTTTAAAAATTTTACTATTTCTACACTTCCATGACCATTCGCATACATATCAAAAATCTTTTCTATAATATCTCTTACTTGCTCATCTATAATTAACTTATTTTTAATTGTAGGATGCTTTTTATAACCATAAGCTGGAATACTACACAAATATTCTCCACTTTTTTGTTTCTCTTTGTATACACTTCTAATTTTCTTTGAGATATCTTTAGCATACATATCATTCATAATTGCTTTAAAAGGTGTTATATCATTATTCGTGCTATCCATATATGTATCTATTCCATCTGTTATTGCAACATATCTAACATTATTTTTTGGAAAATAATCTTCTATATAAAAACCTGTTTTAATATAATCTCTTCCAAGTCTTGATAAATCTTTTGTTATAACCATATTAATATTTTGATTTTCTATATCTTGTATCATTTCACAAAAACCAGGTCTGTCAAAAGTTGTACCACTTACTCCGTCATCAACATACTCTCTTATAAAGTTTAAATTGTTCTCTTTTACATATCTTTGCAAAATATTTCTTTGATTACCGATACTTTCGCTTTCTTGCTTGTCGCCATCTTCTCTTGATAGTCTGATATACATTCCGTACTTTAAAATTTTGACTTTTTAAATTCAGCATTTAACCTCCTATCTGTAATCATCTACAAACAATTGTAATGTGTTCTTTAAAATTTTGCAAATATTTTTACATAATTACTTATTTTTAACTTTTATACTTTCTAAATAATCCTTAAAAACTAATCCTATTGTTTCTCCTATATCTTGTTTTTCTTCTGTAAAAATACAATATGTATTAAACTCCAATTTATTATCTTTAGTGTTGATTTTACCTTCACTCATACTTATTCAAATCCTTTCGTACTACTACAGAATATTAAAGAAAATGGCTCAATATGACACCTAAAATAAGTGTGTTTATCAATGTGCATTTTTTAGTCTTCTATATATAGAGGCGAAAAAAATAAACATATGGTTAATTCCATATGTTTATACAATAAAAATTACTTTATATTATATTTCTCTTTTAATACATTCAAATACTAAATTTATTGCATCGGTAAATCCAGTCTTATAAGATTTTTCATTTTCATAAGAAACTGTTGCATTTACTTTATCAATAGAATTTTCAAAACTATCTCTTACTTTAGCTTTTGATATATCACTATTAGATAATTCTTCTATTTTATCTAAAAGCATTTGATAAGTGTCATTATCCTTTGTTAAATTTTTAATTCTTTTCTTATCATATTCAGTTAAAGCATAAATATTTTCTTCCCTTAAGTTTGTCAGCGCTCTATTCTAATATTTTTATAAATTTTGTGTTATAGAGTCCATATATAAACTATAATATTATTTAAGTTTTAATATAGTATCATTACATACTGTCCCATCCTCAGCTATGGTTGATTTTCTAACAAATTTAGAATGTTTCTTTAAAACACCATAAGCATACCAATCATGAGTACAGAACACTTTACAAAACTCTGGATAACCATGTTCTTTGCAAGTGTCGAAATATAAACATTTTGATATTTCATAAGTAAAACCTTCCTCATCATCTTTTAATACTTTTGCCTTCCAGCATATTGCTTTTGTTCCATTTAAGTCATCCTTTAAATTATTTACAATTATATTATACCCATTTGGTAATGTATCAGCTATTTTATATATAATAGTTGATAATTTTCTCATTGAAGCACACATTTTATTATATGCCTCTATCCCTTCGTCTTCAGATAAGCCTTTTTCTCTCAATATCTCATAAGCACATAATCCAGAATAAATATTTAAATATGACGTAAATTTCCCTCTTTCGATTCCCATATCAGCGTTATTCATATACTTGTAAAATCTTTCAATATACTCGTTACAAATATTTTTTGGATTTAATTTTGTATTATCTTTTATATAGTCATTTAATTTTTTCTTATAATTATTTATTAAAAATTCACACATTCTTATTTCTTTTTTCTCTAACATAAAGTTTCCTCCAATCATAACCAAAAGTTACTATTTACCAAACTGATTATATCATTCTCTTATTTTTTATTCTACTTATCCGATTATTTTTTACAAAAATTTATGCTAACGAAGTGTATTATATAATTTTAGAGAACAAATTTATTTACCTCGAATATTGAGGGCATTTTCTAATGCGTAATATTCGCCAGCCTGGTGTTTTGACACCATTTTGTTGTTTAGGGGAAAATACCTAAAACCATTTTTGCCCGCTGGGAGGAATTTTTTTCGCATACCAACTTTCCAAAAATTCTTTAGTATATTATCTTTGATTTTCGTAATTTGATAAAAATTTTTTCTGCTCTTTATTATTGATTTTATTATTATATCTTATATTATTATCTTCCATGTTTTGATGGATAGCCTGTCTATTTTTGGATTGATACTGGTATCCATTATTTAATGGATAGGGTGCATCATTTATATAAATTTTTCTTTGAATAATTTGCTTATTTCATTTCTTACTATTTCAACTTTTAAATAATTATTATCTCTTAAATTTGAAATCCAACTTGAAACTGTTTTTTGATGTACCCCCTAGCTCTTTCGCAAAATAGTTATTAGTTGCAAAACAATATCCCTCTTTACAAGCAAGAGATGTAATCATTGCATATAGTAACTTCTCATTTGCCTTTAATTCTTTATTATATAGTATTTTCGGTGGTATTATTGAATAATATCCTACTTTATTTTTTACTTTTTCTTCCATTATTCCACTCCAATTCTAGCAGTAAAAATCTAATAAAAAAACAGAATATTTCTTTAATATTGAAATACTCTGTAACATAGATGATTACTGCGTTTTATTAAATTATTTTTATGATTGGAAGTTTTTTAAGTCCACAGGTGTGGATTTAAACTTACAATTTCCAGCCAATTGGGAAGAGGCAAGACAAATAAAATATAATCTAGGTTTTAGAACTCCTGCTCCACGTGACTATGTTGGAGTTAGTCCATTATCTCAACCAGAGTCTAGAGCATTATATGATTTTACAATTAAAAATAATTTTAGACTTACTATTTCGTACCATACACAAGGCAGAGTAATTTATTGGAGATATTTAGATTATTTGCCAGAAAATTCATTTGAAATTGCAAAAGAATTTTCAAGAGTTTCTGGCTATGAATTGGATGATACACCATATCAATCTTCTTTTGCAGGATATAGAGATTGGTTTATACAAAATTTTAATAGACCAGGATATACTGTTGAAGCAGGAGAAGGTGTAAATCCATTACCAATATCACAGTTTAATCAAATATATTCTGATAATGAAGGTATATTAGTATTAGGAATGGTTTTATAAAGGATGAAAATTAAGTGATTATAAAAATATTTAATAGGAAATAATAAAAATAATGGAAAAGTATAATAATAAATGATATAATTGCAAAAAAAACGAAAGGAGAAGGTTAAATGGAAAATATGAATTCAGAGGGAAAAATGTTAGAAAAAAAATTATTTAACAAAAAAGAGTGTGGATGGAAAGGAATAAATAAAGATCAAAGACAAATCATCTTCGATTATTGTGATGATTATATTAAATTTCTTAATAATGGAAAAACTGAAAGAGAAATCATATCAGAATCGAAAATAATGGCAGATAAAAATGGATTTAAAGATATTAATGAATATAAAGAACTAAGACCAGGAGATAAAGTTTACTATATAAATCGTGGAAAAAGTATGTATTTAGCAGTAATTGGTAAAGACAGTATAGAAAATGGTTTAAATATTATAGGAGCACATGCTGATTCTCCAAGATTAGATTTAAAACCAAATCCTTTATATGAAGATTCAGGGTTTGTTTATTTCAAAACACATTATTATGGAGGTATAAAAAAATATCAATGGACCACAATACCGTTAGCAATTCATGGAGTTATTGTTAAAACAAATGGTGAGAAAATAAACATATGTATTGGAGAAAATGAAAATGAACCAATATTTACAATTACAGATCTATTGCCACATTTAGCACAGGAACAAATGGAAAAGAAATTAAAAGAAGGAATTAATGGAGAAGACTTAAATTTATTAATTGGAAGTATTCCATTTGATTCAGAAGACGTTTCAGAAAAAGTAAAATTAAATATTTTAAATATTTTAAATCAGAAGTATGGAATTACAGAAGCAGATCTTCTAAGTTCAGAGATTGAATTAGTTCCAGCATTTAAAGCAAGAACAATGGGATTTGATAGTAGCATGGTAGCAGCATATGGTCAAGATGATAAAATATGTGTATATACTTCTCTTACAGCCCTAATGAAAATTGATAACCCAACTAAGACTGCTGTTTGTATTATTTCAGATAAAGAAGAAATAGGAAGTATGGGAAATACAGGAATGGAGTCACATGTATTTGATACATTCATTTCTGAGATTTTAAATAAACTAAATATTAATAAACCAAATTTATTAGATAAAGTATTTTGTAATTCAAAAATGTTGTCTGCAGATGTTGATGCAGGATTGGATCCAATCTATTCTTCTGTATCAGAGAAAAATAATGCTTCATATTTGGGAAGAGGAATAGGAATTAATAAATATACAGGTGCAAGAGGAAAATCAGGAGCCTCAGATGCTAATGCTGAATTTGTTGCATATGTTAGAAATATATTTGAGGAAAATGATATTAGATATCAAATTGCAGAACTTGGAAGAGTAGATATAGGTGGAGGCGGAACAATTGCCTATATTTTAGCTAATAAAGGAATTGATGTTATTGATTGTGGTGTTCCGGTTTTATCAATGCATGCTCCTTATGAAGTAACAAGTAAATTCGATGTTTATGAAGCATACAAAGGTTATAAAGCTTTCTGGAATAAATAATTAATTAATATAAAAACAAGTAAAAGATTTTTTACACTTTTACTTGTTTTTTATTTTTTAGAAAGTATTACATATAAAATATTTGCAAATAAAATGCAATTAACATATAATATAAAAAAATAAGAAAAGAAGATGATAAAATGAAAACAAATGAAACAATAATGCAGTATTTTGAATGGTATTATCCAGCAAATTGTACATTATGGCACAAATTAAAAAAAGATGCTGTGAATTTGAGAAATTTGGGTATTAGTATGGTGTGGCTTCCACCAGCATATAAAGGGTCAGGAGGAGTTTATGATACTGGATATGCTGTATATGATTTATATGATCTAGGTGAATTTAATCAAAAAGGTTCTGTGCCAACTAAATATGGATTAAAAGACCAATACATAGAAGCAATTGAATCATTACATAGAAACGATATAAAGGTGATTGCAGATATAGTCTTTAACCAAAAAATGGGAGCAGATGAAACAGAAGAGGTGCTTGCAATAGAACAAAACCAAAATGACAGAAATATTGATGAAGGTCAATATCAAACTATTTTGGCATGGACAAAATACAATTTTTTAGAAAGAAATAACAAATATTCAAATTTTAAATGGAATTGGACGCATTTCCATGGTGTGGATTGGGATGAAAGAACAAAGAAAAGTGCAATTTTTAAATTCTATGGAAAGCATTGGGACTTAGATGTTGATAGTGAGAATGGAAACTTTGATTATTTAATGGGTGCCGATGTAGACTTAAATAATGTTGACGTTGTTGAAGAATTAAAAAGTTGGGGAAAATGGTATTTGAAATTTACTGGGATTGACGGATTTCGATTAGATGCAGTAAAGCATATAAGAGAAAGTTTTTTCAAAGATTGGATAGATTGCATGAGAGAGTTTTCAGGAAAAAACTTATTTGCAGTTGGTGAATATTGGAATAACAATATAGATGTTTTAAAAGATTATCTAAAAAAATGTTATTATAATATTAGTTTATTTGACATTCCTTTACATTACAATTTTTATAATGCATCTAATAGTATGCGGTAATTATGATATGAGAAGAATACTTGATAATACACTAGTTAAAGAACTACCCCAAAATGCAGTTACATTTGTTGATAATCATGATACACAAAAAGGACAATCACTAGAGTCTGAGATACAAATGTGGTTTAAACCACTTGCGTATTCATTAATAATGCTTAGGGAGGACGGTATTCCTTGCCTATTTTATGGGGATTATTACGGTGTAAAAGATGATATTTCGCTTTCAATGAAAACAAAAATTGATCCAATTTTACTTGCTAGAAAAAAGTATGCATATGGTGAACAAGTGGATTATTTTGATAACGAGAATATAATAGGTTGGGTCAGAAAAGGAGATAAAGAACATAAAGATTCTGGACTTGTTGTTATTATGTCGGATAATGCAGGAGGGTCAAAGCAAATGAATGCAGGTGCAAATTTAGCAAATTGTGTTTTAGTAGATATAACAGGGAATATGAAAGAAAATGTATATATAGATAAGGATGGAAATGGTATATTTTATTGTGATGGCGGTAGCGTTTCTATTTGGGCAAAGAAATAAATAATATAGTAAAAAAATACAACATAAATTGTTGTATTTTTTTACTATATTATTTTTGACAATGGTGAGCCAGGAGGGGTTCGAACCCCCGACCCCAGGCTTAGAAGGCCTGTGCTCTATCCAACTGAGCTACTGACCCATGACAAAAATTATACTATCATATTTTTATGTATGTGTCAATAGAAAAAATAAAAATAAAATAAATTTTATCAAAAAATATCAGATAAAATATAGATAATAAGATGTGTAAGATATAAAAAGTTAAAGAAAAAAATAAAATTATTTAATTGTAATGAAATTGTAAAGAAAAATCAAAAGATGCGTATCCGTAGAAAGAAAAGAATACTATAAAAAAATAAATAAAATAGGGTTATTGACGATTAAATTTAATGTCAGTATAATAAAATTAACTTAATGCGTTAAAACAAGAAAATTATTATATTTTATTATACGTAAAATTTAATATAAGGAAGGTAGATAGAATGCGTAAACAGGAAAAGATATTAATGTCAAGAAATATTATATTTAAAATTATAGTTTGTTCTATAATAACTATACTATTGAGCACAAGTTGTTCTAATATTATAGTGGCTACTACAAATGAAATAAATAATAAAGAACAAGCTATTCAAAAGGATAATGAAGATACACAAGTAAATAATAAAAAAGAGATGAATGATAATGAACAAAAAACAATAGATGCAAATGAAGAAGTAAAAGTTCAGAATATAAAAAAATTGCAGACACAAAATGAAAATAATGATATTGGCAAATCTATTTTGGTATCAGACACAATACTCGGAGAAGAAGCTAAAATTTCATCTGCACAAATTATTCAAAGAAAAACAGGCATAGGTCCATTTGATGAAAATGATGAAGCTGGAAATGATAGTTCAGAAAGTAACAATATTGTTAGATCTTTTGATAAAATAACGTGGACTGTAGAATGTACCATGGTACTAAAAGATAGTTCAGATCAAAAAAGTTATAGAGGAGGAGTTGTTGAAGTCAAAGCAGAGCTTCCAAACACATGTAGTAATGTAGTTAAATGGGACCTAACATCAATGGCTTGGGCACAAAATGCAACGGTATCTGCAGATGGAAGAATATTTACAGCTCAATATCAAATGAAAACATCAGAAGTGACAGTGCCAGGAAAACAAACACTAGGCTTTTCTTTAGATGTATTAAATGCACAACATGGACTAGAAATCTCTCCGAAATTTACTGTAGGATTATTGGGAAATAGTAATGATGAAAAATATAAAATAGAAAATGTTGATGCAGTTTATGTTAGTGCAGCTCCAAAATACAATATCGTTTTACAAAATAACAAAGCTTTACAAAACAATGTGGAAGTTGATTTAGGAGAGGGAAAAGTTCCACGGAAAAATGTATGGATATGGAATAATGCTAGAATTATATAATCAGGATAAAAACAAAGGGATTAAAGGAATAGAATATCCAACTGGAGAGATAACGTTTGATATAAATTTAAAATTAGAGAAAAGCTCTTTTGATAATAAACAGTTAGAAGATATAACTTCAAAATGTAATCCTGTATTATGGAATTACAGTTTGAATGGTAGTACAAAAGGACTAGTAGATGGTAGGGAAATTTATACTAATGGAAATTTATATCAAAGATTGATTGATTCTATGCCGTTAGGTACAATTGTAAAAGATAGGACATATCATACAAAAAACTCAGGGAATATATCTATGGTACAAAATGGTTCAAATATAAAGGTAACAATATCTAATTATAAACTAGATGAAATATTTCCAATATATAATTATAGAGATTATACAAATCGTATTGAAACACCAAGCTATGGTGAAAATGAAGGTATATTTCATGTAACACATTTTCAATTATTTGTACCACAGAACGAAGAAAGTACAGTACCAGATAAGAACTATTATTTGACAGTAAGTGATGAAAATTTAAAAGCAGAGTCTATATCTGGTGTACAAGTAAATAAACAAGAAAAAGAAAATGATGATAAAGTCACAATACAACATATAGTATATTCTGAAGAAAAATATTCCCACTCAATATTACTAATTAGTGAACAAGAAAAAAATCAACCATTGGGAAGTTCTGTTGGCAGTGGAGATTCTCAGGTAGCTATAGGACAGACATTTGAAATGCGTGCACGTTCAAAATTAGCTTCTACAAATTCATTTGACATAAATTCAATGTGCAAATTTATAAAATTTGATGGGAGTGCGGTTGAACCAATAAAATATCAGGATGGAAGTGTATATAAGAAATACTATTTTAATGGTAGTATGGAATTTAAGGTTTGGTATGTAACCAAGAAAGATGGTACAAATTGGATTGATCAAAAAGAAATGAATAATGCTAATATAGAAAGTATGAATATATACGAAAATATAGAAGATATACCAAGTGCAGATACTTGCATTGGAATGTTTTTTGAGTCAACGGGAGGCAATTTAGCAGTTTCATCTGGAGCAAGTAATGCTATAGGAATAAGGTTTAAAGTTAAAGAAACAGCTAAAATAGGAAGTACATATGGTTTCACACAAAGAACAAAATATTGGAAAGATGAATTGAATAGAAATATATATACAATAACAAATAAAGACATAATATATCCAGACTTGACTTGGGATTCTAAGAATTTGCAATATGTAAAAACTGAATACGACGAAAATGGTACAATGATAGCAGGGACACATAAAGGTGGAGCTGTTTACGGAAATACGATTTTAGTATTAGGTGCAGAATTAAAAGTAACAAGAAATGTAGACGAAAAATTAGAAGATGGAAAACAAAAAAGTGTATATGATATTGGAAAAAACGAATACGATGTTATATATAAAGTTTCTCCAAGTATTACAAATAATTTTTTCAACAATAAAGTAACCGGTATTAATCTAAAAATAACAGATACACTTCCAAAAGGGATTAAATATATATCAGGAAGTTGCAATTATGAAGAACCTGAAATAACAAATAACGAAGACGAAACTACCGTACTTACATGGTATAAATATAACTGTTCAATTGGAGAAGACATTGAGCCAATAACTTATAAAGCACATATTAGTGAGGAAACAGATAATGGAACGCAGTTTGAAACAAAAACGGTTGTACAGGAAGTTATTGCGGAAAATGAAGTGAGTAAAATAGGAAATTCAAGAATTGAATTAAGAACAGCCAAAAACACAATACAAGTTGTAAATTTACAAAGTTATAGTTTTTACAAAACGACAGATACACCAGTAATAGAAGCAAATGGAATAGGACATTACAAGATAACAACGATAAATAAAACAGACAGCAAAATTGCAGATTTTCAATTATTAGACATTTTACCATACAATGGTGATAATAGAGGAACATCATTTAATGGAACATATATAGTAGAAAAAATACAAATTAAACAAGTGAATTCTGAAAACAAAATAATAGATAATTCGAATTTAAATTTATATATTACAAATGATAGTAGTGTAAGAGAAAATGTAACTGCAAAAGATGAGAATTTGGGAACAGGAAGTATTTGGGAGAAAGCTTATAGTGAAAAAATAAATAAAATGATAACAGGATATGCAATAACTGGGGAATTAGGTGAAAAGGTCAAACTAGAGGTAGATATATATCTTAAAACAGATGGAAATAAATCAAAGGACGTATATAATAATTCTGCAACAGCACAAACAAATAGTTTAACAGAAGAAATGCAAACTCCTGCAGTTCAAATAAGCGTTATAAGTAGAAAGCTTGAAGGAAAAGTATGGTTTGATAAAAACAAAAATGGACTTATTGATAATGAAGAAGAGTATTTATCGGGCATAAGAGTAAGTTTAGTAAAAGAAGATGGAACAGAAAGTTTTGATGTTAACGGACAAGTAATTGGTGAACAAATAACAAATGAAAATGGATATTACAGTTTTGAAAATATGCAAAAGGGTAAATATAAAGTATTAATTAAATTAGATAATGATAAATATGAAATTACGAAAAAAGATGTGGGATCTAACGAAGAAATTAATAGCAAATTTAATTTAGATTACTTAACAGATATAATTAATAATTTTGATAGCAATGATGTGCCATCAATAACTGTAAAAAATATAAATGCAGGAATTACATATAAAGATACATCAGTTTTAGTACACCATTATATTGAAGGAACGACTACGAAACTGAGTGATGATGTAACTATTAATGGGATGATTGATGATGAATATATTACTAATGTAGCAAATGACATTCCAGCAAATTATGAAGTAGCATTGATTCCAGATAATGCAAAAGGGTTAATGACAAAACAACAAATAGTAGTAACTTATTATTATAAATTGAAAACACCAATAATCGAAAACTTAAATATTTCTAAAGATACTACAATAGAAAAGATAACAGATATTGAAGAAAAAATTCCATACGAAATGAATTATAAAGCTATGATAGACCAATATATAGGAAATGCACAATTAACAATAATTGATGAGCTACCTTATAAAATAAATGTAGCAAAGTCAAATTTACAAGAAGGTACATATGATCCAATTAACAGAACAATTACTTGGAAAGAAAATATAACCAATATTAATACATTTGCAAATGGAAAAAAAGAAATAGTCATTACAAAAAATATAGAATTGGTGTATGACGACATAAACGTAAATGATAATAAAGTTACAAATAAGGTAAAAGCAATACTAGAACTTGAGACACCAAATACACAAGATACTGTAGAGACAACTAAAAGCATAGATACTGAATATTTAGTTAATATAACTGTTCATAAAAATTGGATAGATAATAATGATAGTTATGGTAAGAGACCAGAAAATATCATCTTACAAATAAAAAATAAACAAACTCAAGAAATTGTACAAAGTTATAAATTACCAAAATCAGAATTATCACATATATTTACTGGACTTGCAAAATATAATGAATCTGGAGATAAAATTGAATATATTGTTGAAGAAAAAGAAGAAAAAGAGGGAGATTTATTTTACTATAGTACTCAAATTGGACAAATGCAAGATGTAGAACAAGACAATAAAGAAATTACTATAACAAATACCATAGCAAAGATTCCGTCTAAAGTAATAGTAGAATACATTGATAAATCAACTAATGAAAAATTAGATAATGATATTGTTATAGATGGATATATAAATGATGAATATAGTACAGATAAAAAGAACATAGAATATTATAATTTCGTGGAAAGCACAAACAATACAATAGGGAATATGTCTGAGAAAACAACAGTTGTTAAATATTATTATGAAAAACAAATATTTAATTTAAAAATAGATAAATGGGTAGATAGCATAAAAATCAATGGAAATACTAAAAAAGCACAAACAATATATACAAAAAACGAAATATATAAAATTGATATTAGTAAAAAAGATATCAATAGTACAGATTTAAAGATAATATATAAAATTAGAATTTCAAATAATGGAGAAATAGATGGAAATATAAAAAGCATTAGCGAAATAATTCCTTCAGGATATAGTTTCTATCAAGAAGATAACGAAATTAAATGGACACAAGAAAATGGAATGCTTATAACTAAGTTTTTACCAGGAGAGACAATAAAACCAGGAGAATATAAAGAGATATCAATTGTTTATAGGTGGAATAATTCTTTAGATAATTTTGGCATAAAGCAAAATACAGCAACAATTTTAGAAAGCGATAATCCGGCAGGATTTATGGATGCTAATAAAGAAGATGATATTTCAAATTCAAAAATACTATTTTCAGCGACAACTGGCATAGAATTAAAAAATGACATAATAATTATTGCAGGAGCATTAATTATATTAATTGGTAGTATTGGAGGAGTAATATTTAATAAAATAAAAGGAAAAAATAAGAAATAAATTTATAAAAATATTATTTTTAAAAAAAAGATTGAAAGTTTTTCAGATAACTTTCAATCTTTTTCTAACTTTATTTTAGGATTTTCCTTTCTTTGACGATAAAGAATAATTTTATTTCCTATAGTTTGGACTAATGTACTATTCGTTTTTTCAGATATTTCCTGCGCTAAGGACTTAACAGTTTCAGGAGCTGTTTCTAAAACCGAAATTTTTATTAACTCCCTTGCCTCTAAAGCGTCATTTAATTGGTTTATTAAATTTATAGAAATTCCAGATTTGCCAATTTGAAAAATTGGAGAAATAGTACTTGCTTGGGCTTTTAAATAAGCTCTTTGTTTGCTTGTCATTAATATACTTCCTTTCATTAAATATATTAATATTTTACAACAAAAAGGTAATAAAATCAAGATATATAAGATTGTAAATTCTATGTGAAAAAAATAAAAAAATATTGAAAGATACATATGAAAATGATAATATCTATTTTAGAAATTATTGGAAAAAATAGTAAGAGGAGGAATTAGTGTTGATTGAAGTTAAAAATGTAACCAAAAAGTATGGACATTTTGTAGCTGTGAAAGATTTAAATTTTAAGATAAACGATGGCGAAATTATTGGACTACTTGGACCAAACGGTGCAGGGAAAAGTACAACGATGAACATGATGACAGGTTTTATTGAAGCTACAGAAGGAAAAATTTTAATTAATGGAAATGATATTTCAAAAAAGAGCAAAGAAGCAAAAAAACAAATAGGTTATATGCCAGAAAGTGTACCACTATATTATGATTTGACTGTAAAGGAATTTATTAATTATATGGCAGAATTGAAATACGTTCCTAAAAAAGAAAGAAATGTGAAAATTCAAGAAGTTATTGAAAAGGTTGGACTCGAAGATGTAAAAAATAGATTGATTAAAAATTTATCTAGAGGATATAAACAAAGAGTAAGCCTAGCAGGAGCAATTGTGGGAGAGCCTAAGATTTTAATATTAGATGAACCAACAGTGGGATTAGATCCAAAACAAATTGTAGAGGTAAGAGATTTAATTAAATCTTTAGGGGAAAAACATACAGTGATATTAAGTTCACACATTTTATCCGAAATTAGTCAAATTTGTGATAAGGTTATTATTATTAATAAAGGAAAAATTGTAGCTATTGATACACCAAGCAATTTAGAAAATATAGTAAATAGTAATAATAGTATTATTGTAACAGTTGAGGATAAAGAACAAAAAATGTTAAGTTTAAAGCAAAAATATCAAGAAATTTCAGATATTAAATTAATGAAAGACAATGAAGATGGTACAAAACAATATTGTATATATCCAAATGGAGAGATAGATTTAAGAAAAACATTATTTGATATTTTACCAAAAGAGAATATTACAATTTTTGAACTTAAAAAGTCAGAGGCAACATTAGAGGATGCATTCATTGATTTAATTAATAAAAATACAGAAGGAGGAGAAGATTAAAATGTGGCCAATTATAAAAAAAGAAGTAAAAAGTTACTTTTTATCTCCAGTTGCATATGTATTTATAGGATTGTTCTTAGCTATGCGGGAGTATATTTTTCTACTTAGATGTGTACATGTATTCAAGTACAAATTTTGAATATATGTTTTATTCAGCTTCAACAATATTAACATTTATTGTTCCAATATTAACAATGAGAATGTTTTCAGAGGAGAGAAAAAATGGAACAGAGCAGCTGTTATATACTTCTCCAAGAAGTATAACATCAATTGTTTTAGGAAAATTTATTTCAGCTGTAATAGTTGTAATAATATGTGAATTATTTACATTAATGTATTTTGGAATTTTATCATATTTTGGAAAACCACACTTAGGTACTGCGGTTGTAACATTAATAGGATTTTTACTGCTTGCTATGGCATATATAGCTTTTGGCATGTTTGCATCAAGTATAACTGAAAATCAAATTATAGCAGCAGTAATTACAATGGCTGGATTTATTTTTATGTGGTTCATGCCAAGTTTTTATAATGGATTATCGCAATTTTCTCTTATGAATGTTTTTAGTACTACTTTCCCACAGGGAATAATGACATTGCAGGGGGTAACATTATTTTTATCCTTTACAGCATTATTTATAATACTAACAATTATTGTAATAAGTAGAAGAAAAAGTGTTAAATAGGAGGATAAAGCATTGAAAAAATTTATAGATTTAATAAAACAAAAATGGCTTAAAGATACATTATTTACTACTATATTAGTAATAATATTAATTGCAATTTTTATTTTTATTAATTTAGGCGTTAATAAACTAAATATAAATCCAATGGATGTTACAAAAGAAAAATTATATACTTTATCTGATGAATCAAAGAATCAAGTTAAAGACATTGACCAAGATGTTCATATTTATTTCTTTGGTTATGAAGATAGTGATTCTACAATAATTCTTGCCAAACAATACAATGAAGTAAATAAAAAAATAACGGCAGAAGCAATAAAAATAAAAGAAAGACCAGATTTATCAGAAAAATATGGAATAGAAGATGATACATCAAAAGGTATTGTAGTTGAATCGCCAAGTAGATATAAGGTACTTACATCAAGTGATTTTGTTACATATGATACTACGACATATGAAACCATTGATATAACAGAGCAAAAGTTAACAAATGCAATAATAGATACAACAATATCTAGAAAGCCACATATTTATTTTTTAACAGGACACAATGAGGAAGGAATAACAGATGATTTAATTACAATAAATGCATATATACAAAATGAAATTAATGATGTTAGTTCTTTAGACTTACTACAAAATGATATACCAGACGATTGCGATACACTTGTAATAGCAAGTCCAAGTAAAGATTTTGAAGAATTAGAAGCAAATAAAATATTAGAATATATTAATAAAGGTGGAAATATATTATGGCTTGGTCAACCAACTATAGTAGATGTAGACTTTCCAAATATGAAAAAAATAATGGATACATTTGGATTTAGTATTTCAAAAGGAATGATTGCGGAAGATGATTCAAGTAAAATAATATTACAGAACCCATTTTTTATAATCCCGAACATAACATACCATGAAATAACTAAAGACTTATCAACAGGAGCTGGAGTTGCATTTGCAGGAGCAGGAAAAATAAATATTGAAAGCCAGGAAAAATTAGAAAGTTTAGGTGTTACAGTAAATACTTTAATGACTTCTAGCGATAATTCATATTATATTGAGGATTACACAGCATCTTCAATATTAAAAACGGATCAAAATGTAGGACCGTTTACATTAGGAGTAGAGCTTATAAAAAAAGTAACAGATAATACAAATTCAAAATTGGTAGTATTTTCAAATTGTAATTTTGTAACAGATAAAACAGCAAGTGAAAATTCACAAGTAAAACTTGTAAATATATATAACAACAAAGACTTAGTTTTAAATTCAATTGCATATTTAACAGATAGAGGAGATACTATTAGAATTAGAAAAGATAAGGGGCTAGTAACATATACAGCTACACAAAAACAAGATAATATTGTTAGAATTATAATATTTGCACTTCCAATATTAATAATTATTTTTGGAATTGTAGTATGGCAAATAAGAAGAAGAAAAAAATAATTAATAGAATAAAAAACCTTCTCATACATTATATATGAGGAGGTTTTTATGAAAAATGCAAGTAAGGTAATATTTGTTATTATAGGAACAATGATAGGTGCAGGATTTGCTTCTCGGAAAAGAAGTTTATATTTTTTTTGGTCAATATGAATTATGTGGAATATTGGGATTAATTATTTCTGGTGGACTTACCGCTGTTATTATTAATAAAGTATTGCAAATATCTAACCAAAATAAAATAAATACATATAATAATTTTTTAACAGATATATTAAAAAATAAACAATCTAGAATTAATTTAATACAGATTATAAATTATATTGTTAATATATTTTTATTAATTTCATTTTATATTATGATTGCAGGTTTTGTGAGTTTTTTTAAACAAGAATATAATTTATCACCATATATTATTGTAATAATAACAACTTTCATGTGTTATATTATTTTAAGTAAAAATATAGAAGGAGTAATAAAAATTTCAACTATATGTGTTCCAATTATTATATTAGTAATTGTTAATATTGGATTAAAAAATTTTGAATTTGGAATTGAAAAAATAACAAGCTTGTCATTTAATATAACATCATTAGGAAATAGTATTATTAGTGCAATATTATATGCTAGTTATAACAGTATATTGTTAATTCCTGTAATAATATCATTAAGAAAATATGTAAAAAGTACTAAAAGAAATATTCGAGTTATAGGAATGATAATATTTGTAATTTTTATTACTTTAGGCATTTTGGTTTATATGATTTTATTAAAGGGTAATATTCAAATATTGCAATTAGATATGCCACTTGTATATATTGTAGAGTCATTCGGAAAAATTTATGAATATTTATTTGGCATAGTTATTATAATTTCAATTTTTACATCTATTATTTCCTCAGGGTATAGTTTTTTAGAAAATGTCAGTTCAAATAAAAAAAAGTATAATATATATTTAATTTTAATTTGTATAAGTGCAATATTTATTTCAAATATTGGATTTTCTAGGCTTGTAAATTTACTTTACCCAATATTTGGAATTCTAGGAACAATACAAATATATTATATCTTAAAAAGAAAAACATAATAATTTAATAAATATATTGAAAAAAAGTCATAAAACTGGTATAAAAAGTATAAAGAAAATAAAATCAAAAGAGGAAAGAGTATGAAACTTATTGAATTTAAAAAAGATATAAATGAAAAAAGATTAAATAAAAAGAAAGTAATTATTTCATTAAGTGTTTTAATGGTAATTGTTGTATTAGTTATTTTAATTGCATTATATATAACTGACACGAATTTTAGAAATCTTATTGATACTAATATTTTTAGAAAAAATATTTCTGAAAATAATACTAGTATAATTGAAATACAAACAAAAAATAATCAACATTTTTATGCATATGATAAATATATAGTTTTACTTGAAAAGAATACTTTAACTAGATACAACTCCTCAGGAAAAGAAGAAGAAAAAACAAAGGTAGAAATAAGTGATCCAGTATTTTCTTCAAATGGAAAATTTTTAGTTGTAGCAGAGAAAAATAAAAAAAGAATTTATTCTATCCATGATAAAGATATTTTATGGCAAAAAGACCTAGATGGGGATATTTCGAGAATTAGTGTTAATGCTAATGGATATGTATCTGTTATACTATCTGGAACAACATATAAATCTGTAATAGTAGTATTTGATAAAGATGGAAAAGAATTATTTAGAACATATCTATCAAATACAATCGCGGTCGACACTTCAATATCAGATGATAATCAATATATGAGTTTTGCAGAGATAAATACATCTGGAACATTAATACAGTCAACAATAAAAATAGTATCTATTGAAAAAGCAAAACAAAAACCTAATGAAGCAATAGTATATACATATACTGCAGATGAAGATGCTATTATTATTAATATTAAATATCAAAATAAGAATACATTGATTGCAATATATAATGACAAAATAGAAGCAATAAGAAATAACAAGGTAGAAGTAATAAAAAGATTAGATAATAAACAAGAAAAAGTAACTTTTTCAGATATTGAATTAAAAAGTTATGTTTTTAGAATTTTAGAAAAATCTTCGGGATTATTTAATAGTGATACTACAGTAGAAATTACAAATACATCAAATGGCAAAGAAAGTATATATTCATTACAAGGAGTAGCTAAAAGCGTTTATTCCAATGAAGATGTTATTGCGATTAATCTGGGTTCGGAGATACATTTTGTTGGGGCAAGTAATGGATGGCTTATAAAAAAATACATGTCAAGGCAAGAAGCAAAAGATATTGTTTTAACAAGTAAAGTTGCTGCAATAATTTATCATGATAGAGTTGAGATAATAAACCTTTAAAGGAGAAAAGTTATGGGTATAATTTTAGATATAATAATTATTGTTTTATTTATACTATCTATATGGTTAGGATATAAAAAAGGATTAACGAAAAACCTACTTAAAATTTTTACATTTGTTTTAGCAATTATTATTTCACTTATTTTATTTAGGCCAGTGGCTAATCTTGTTATAAACCAAACTAAGATAGATGATAATATTCAAAAATCAATAGTAGAAGCATTTAATGATGAAGCCAATAAAAAAGAAAACGAAAATGCAAATGAAGAAGATAATAAAAATATGCCAACTATGATATATTCCTATATAGAAGAAAAAGTAAGAACATCATCAAATGAGGTTAAAGAGGTTGTTGTAGAATCTGTTTCAAGAGAAATTGCAATTACAATTGTAAATATTATGGTATTTATAGTATTATTTATTGCATTAAGGATTATTTTAATGTTTGTAAAGTTAATTTCTAATTTAATAACAAAATTACCAGTTATAAAACAATTTGATGAGCTAGGTGGAGGAATATATGGAGCTGTTAGAGCAGGCGTTACTATTTTGATTATATTTACAATAGTGTCTGCTATTTCACCAATAATTCCTGATTCAGGAATTATAAAGGTAATAAACGAATCTCATATTGCTAAATTCATATATGAAAATAATGTAATTATAAAAACGTTTTTATAGTAACAATTTCGAAATTTTTATATGGAGCTAGAATTTAAGATGTACGTAAGTAATTTTACAAAAAAGATAAATAAATATTGATATTTTGGGGAGATTTTGTTATACTCATGAAAAGAATATAGTAGGAGTGAGAATATTGAAGAAAAAAGAAAACACAAATGATAACGAGAAAAAGAGTGGTAATATAAATATAAAGAATAAAAAGATAAAAAAAAATAAGAAAAAAAGCACAAAAATTATAATAACAGTTTTAATAATTATACTGGTTGTAATTATTGCATTAAGCTCTTGGTTTGGATATAGAGTATATTTAAATGGTGGCAAAGAGTTTAATTTAAAGGGTGTATTAGCAACAATTGTTGGACATGATGAAACAACAGTTGAAAATTTACCGAAAATCTATTGTCTTGTTACAGGTCAAAGTCAGAACTTAACAGATACTATTATGTTATGTTCATATGATCCAAAGACACAAGAAGCGTCAATTTTATCTATACCTAGAGATACATTTGTTGGAAAGAGTAAAGCTTCAGCAAGTGCATATGATAAGATAAATGCATTATATCAGAAAAGTCCACAAAAAACTTTAGAAGCAGTTAATAAACTAACAGGACTTAATGTACAATATTATTTAAATATTGATACAGAAGCTTTAAGAAAAGTAGTAGATAGTATAGGTGGGGTATATTTTGATGTTCCAATAGATATGGATTATGATGATCCAAGTCAAAACTTATATATACACTTAAAAGCAGGATATCAATTATTAGATGGTGATAAAGCAGAACAGGTACTTAGATTTAGACATAACAATAATGGTACATCATATCCAACATCGTATGGTGATAACGATTTAGGTAGAATGAAAACACAAAGAGCATTTATCGAAGCTGTAATAAAAAAACTTGCAACACCAACAACTTTAACAAAGGTAGCAGAGCTTATAAAAGTTGCACAAGAAAATGTAACAACTAATTTGGATATTTCAAAAGCAAAGGACTATGCACCATATGCAGTAGAATTTAAAACAGAGAACTTAAAAACAAATACTTTACCTGGAAAGCCAGAATGCTTTAATAATATTTGGTTCTATACTCAGGACAAAACAGAAACTAAAAAAGTAGTTGAGGAATTATTTGGGAATGACGACAACTTAGAAGATGAAAGTAAAACACAAAGTAATACTAATTCTATTAATTCCACTAATTCAGTAAAAAATAATACAACCAACACTGTATCACAAGACCAAAAGAACAATAATAGTAAAGTAAAAATAGAAATATTAAATGGTACATCAGATAGTACAAAACTAAATACAGTAAAAACAAAATTAAAAGAAGCAGGATATAATATAACAAAAACAGGAATTACAACCAATACATCAAAAACAGCAATTATAAATAGAACTGGAAAATCTACTACTATATTAAATAATTTAAAAAATACTTTAGATAATAATGGAATTATTTCTACAGGTAAAGATAATTCAAATGTTGATATTACAATAATTATTGGAAGTGATTATAAATAAAAATAGGGGGCACATATACTAAAAATATATGTGCCCAAAAATTATAAATTAAAAATTCATTTATTTAAAATTAGTAAAATCTTTTAAAATCAAATGAATAGTTTGAATTTTGGTTATGTTTTTTACGTCTATGATTAAATATTGTAAATAAAATAATAACTATTAACAGTATTAATAAAAAATCAAATATATATTGTATTGATAAAGAATTTAAAACATTATTATTAGCAATTAAATTTGTAGAATATTTTATTCCATCAACTTCATATTCAATTTTTCCAACAATTTCTCCACTAAGAATTGGTGCCTTTAAATTGTCATTTATTGAAATGACAGGTGTTACATCTTCGATACTAGTAAGAGTGCGAATTATTATATCGTTTTCAGGAACAATATTCAGTGTCTGTTTTTTAGAATCACTAGCACTTCCGGTATCAATTTCAATTTGTTTTAATAAAGAATCTTTTGATAAAAATTTTTTATCTTTATAATTGTTTATTGCATAATTAAATAAATTTATGCAATCTATGGCTCTTGTACTTTCATTTGAGTTCTTTTGAGTTGCGCCTAAGATAACAGCTATAAATTCATAATCATCTTTTTTCGCACTTGCAACAATACAATTTTTAGCTACAGTTGTATACCCTGTTTTTATTCCGTTAGCATATTCGTAATAATAATTATTCCCATCTTTATTTCTTAATAATTCATTAGTTGTGTTAAATTTTCTATCATCTTTTGGATATATATCAGTAGAAGGAATAGAACATGAGGTTTTACATACAAATTCTCTGAAAGTATTATTTCTCATTGCATATTTAGCAATTAATGATAAATCGTATGCTGTTGAATAATGATTCTCATTATGAACACCATTTGGATTTACGAAATGGGTATTTTCACAACCAATATCTATGGCTTTTTTATTCATTAAACTACAAAATTCATCAATAGAACCACTAATGTGTTCTGCAAGTACATTAGCTGCGTCATTTGCAGAAGGTATTAATAAGCAATCTAATAATTGTTCTATTGTAAACACTTCACCAGCTTTTAAATTTGCTCTAGAATATCCGTCAGGAATTAATTCTTTAGTAATTGCTGTTTCATTAACGATTGCAGTATCATTAAGATTACAGTTTTCTATTGTTAAAATTGCTGTCATAATTTTAGTAGTACTGGCAGGATACAATTTTGTTCTAGCATTTTTTTCATATAATATTTTTCCAGAATCAGCATCAATTAAAATACAAGCAGGTGAAAGAGTTGATATTTCACTAGAATTTGCAAAGGAGGTGATAGGAAAAGCAAATAGAATTAATATGTTAGCTATAACTAAAAATTTTTTAAAATTCATTAGAAATCTCCTTAAATTTATTTAGTAATACTATATATTAATTTTATTACGTTTTCAAGACTTTATTAACTATATTTTATTAATGGTAAATATTTTTGTTGATTTTACTATTAAATAATGCATATTAACAAAAGGAGGAAGAGAAAATGGAACTAGATACAAGGAAAAAAGTAATTATTGGTGGTTTTATAGTTATTGTAATTGCAATTTTTGGTTACTTATATTTTGATTATAAATCAAGTAATAATGCTGCAGACATTACATCAGGCAAAGAAGGAGATATTGAAATTGTAGGAAAAGAGAAGAGTACCAAAGAAGATGATGATATAATTATTGTTCATATAACAGGAGCTGTTAATAATCCACGGAATTGTAAAAATAAAGGATGGGGCTAGATTGTACGAGGCTGTTGAGCGTGCAGGTGGAAATTTGGAAGATGCTGATTTGTCATGCATAAACTTGGCATACATATTATCAGATGGCCAAAAAATTTATATTCCTAAAAAAGGTGAAATAATTAAGAGCAAAAGCAATCAAATGGAGTATGTAAGTTCAGATTTTGGGGATAATGTACTAATAGAAGATGGAAAAGATACTGGATATGGAGGTGATAAAGTGAATATAAATACAGCAAATCAAACTGAACTTGAAACATTACCAGGAATAGGACCATCAACAGCTCAAAAAATAATTGATTATAGGAATAAAAACGGAAAATTTAATTCTATAGAAGATATACAAAATGTAAAAGGGATTGGCGATGGTAAATATGGAGAAATTAAAGATGAAATATGTGTATAGATATATTAGGTTTTTCTAATTATATAAAATAATTAAAAATAAGTAGGCAATAATGTTTATAATTTTGCTTACTTATTTTTTTATATATAGTTATAAATATAAAAATTCAGCATAAGTTTTTGTATTTTTGATTAAGTTTTCTATGTATTATTTCCTACTTTGAAATATTATCTACTAGCAATGCTATTATTTATATGTAATTTTTTTAATTTCATGGATGTTATTTTCTCGATCTCCATCTTTACTTTTATTTACAATAGTATCTTCAAAATCATTTTTAAAAATAACGTCTGCATAATTTTTTGTCCTATCATTTTCGACTATCGTATCATTTGAGATTTCCATTTTAAAGAAGTTTATAAACTCATCATTTCGAGACGTTTCTATGTATAATTTTCCATATAAAAATATAGTATTGGGTAAGTCAGATGAATTATACTCATAAACGATATTTACATCTTTTAATTCTGTCATACCTTTATATTGTTCAATCGTCATTTTATTTAAATCAGTTCTTTTTAAAATTAGTATATTACCAGAACTAATTCTTCTTTCATTGTCAACAATATATTCTATATTTCCCTCATAAACCAAAATATCATTTATATCTATATCTTCAAATTTCATTTCTGATGAATCCATGTAATTTAAAATATGAGTATTTTCTGTTAGGTGCAAATTAAGTACATTATATTCATCTAAACTGTTGCCTCCTTTGTATAAACCTGATGTTTCACTAAAAAAATAATTATTTGTTAATTCAATAATAGCACCATTAAGTTGAGTATTATGTACGATTCCTTTTATTTTTTCATTTTTAAATTCATACTGTATTGGATCGTTATTATATTGTAGAGTGTTATTTTTTATATCTGTGCTCTGTATATTTTTCTGCTCTTGCTCTAAATATGAATTATGTAGTAATCTAATTACGGTAAATGTTAACAATATAAATAATACTACAAATATTAAAATTAATGTCGAAAATTTAAATAATTTTTTCATAAAACCTCCTAAAAAATATAAACATTATACAGTAATTATAATAAAAAAGCAAACAATTGTTTACTTCTTTATCAATATATAAAGACTTATAATTAATAGGTTGATACTTCTACTTCAACCAAAACAGATACGTCATCTACTGCTTCATATGTATTATCTAATAACCTCTAATTGCATTTCTAATACGGCAATTTCACTTTCATAAGAACTAATTTTAGCATTAAGCTGATTTATTTGATTAAGTGTAACTGACATTTTATCTTTTACTTCAGATATTACTGAATTAGTTTATTCAATTTGCTTATTAATATTGCTTAAATCTTGATCACTCGTAGCATAGTTTTCCAAATTTAAAGCAAAAACTGTAAGTATTATTAAAAATATACAACATAATATTTTCTTTTGTTTTTTCATCTTTCATTTTCTCGTATATTTAATTCTTTTCAATACTGTTTTAACATATTGATATATTTTTCAAGTATTTTGCAATTATTATATAGAAAAGAGTGTTAACAATTTTACTTGTCAACACTCAAAGGCATTCTACAGAACACCGTATCTTACACAACAGAGCGATTTATGTTTTCATATTTAGTGTTTCTATTATTTTACTTAAATATCATTAAAACAAACTTATTCAATCCTTATATACCCACTCTTGTTCTTTTGACCAGGTACTGAATATGTAATATAAGCCCATTTTTGTCCATTATAAGTATATTCTGCAGTTATATAAACACTCTCTTCGGACGAACTTGTTCCAATTGCACCAACCTTATAATATACTGTACTTGGACCAGCATAAACATTTCTAGATGAATATGTACGATTCGTATTTACCCATATTGCATTACATGGTAATGAACCAAGTGTGCAATTTACCAAAGGAGATAATCTTTTCGTTATAGTAGAACTAGTACACCATCCTCGTTTTCTGCCAGAATTCGTATTATATTCTATATAATACTTTCCAGGACTCTCTGCCAAAATACTCACATATTCTCCAGCACTAACGGAGCCGGCAACTTGAAATTGGTTAGTATCTCTACCATAATATACAGTAGTATTTGAATTCACGATACCCGAACAAGTATTAGATTCTTCCAAGATACATGAGCTGTATAACTCAATATAACCATTTTTTGCACCATTAGCAGTTGAATAATTAACAAGATACGCACTTTCACAACATCCAATAAGTTCTTCACTTACAACGGTAAATCCCTCTCCAGCCGCAATTGCACCAATAGCATTTTTATTTTCATCATAAACAGTTAATCTTGATGTTGCAATTCCCCAACAAGACACAAAATTTGTTGGATATTCAGGGTCTATTTCCACCGCATTTGCAAAAGATGTTGGAAACATTCCTACTGCCATAGCTAATACTAATAAAAAATAAAAAAACCGAGTTACAATATTTTTGTTTTTACGCATAATATATGCCTCCTTATTTCTTCTCTCTGTTGTGATTTGTCAAGCAATCCAAATTTTATGAAAATACTTAACAATAAGATAAATAACATTGCTGGAATAATCCAAACAATAAATAAAATATATCATACTACAATGAACTCTTTGGATCTAGGTCAAGTTTTTAGACACATTTTTCTACGAATTTATATATTTTTTTC
>ERZ780218.563-NODE-563-length-32775-cov-5.702384_pt1 | contig 32775 bp, 43 predicted proteins | sample MGYA00510975_ERZ780218 | MGnify/ENA primary metagenome ERZ780218 (study PRJEB29588, sample SAMEA2152063) | human gut metagenome | biome: human gut; feature: human-associated habitat; material: faeces | place: Denmark | collected 2008/2010 ... | reverse complement strand
GCAGAAGAACCTGCAAAGGCAGAAGAACCTGCAAAGGCAGAAGAACCTGCAAAGGTATACAACGAGACAAAGGGTGAAGCACCTACTTTAAAGGAGATGCAACACCTCGTAATATCCAGTGTGAAGTCTGGACACGTTACCCGTGACGAGATGGCATCTATACTTTTGGAGTTCGGTGGTACCTCACTTTCAAAGGTTAACCCTTCTAAATTCGCATTGCTTAAACAACGCATTGAAAATTACCCCTTGACAAGATGAAAGAACAGATAAACCATAGCGAGCGCGCGCATGCGCTCCTATCTCCCAGTAGCTCACACCGCTGGATGCAGTGTACACCGTCCGCACGGTTGGAAGAAAACATACCGGGCACGGGAAGCGCGGCATCGGAAGAAGGAACAGTAGCTCACGAGTTAGCCGAGCACGCAATAAGAAAGTATTTGGCTGGGGAATACACCCCATTACTTGATGAATTGCCCGTACCAAAAGAGATTGCGGAAAACAAGTATTACAGCCCCGAGATGGATAAGTACGTAACCGACTACGTATGTTACGTGTGCGACGTTTACGAGGTCGTAGAGGGCGCGGAAATGAGTATAGAACGAAAGTTTGACCTAACAATGTACGTACCCGATTGTTTCGGTAGCTGCGACTGCGACATAGTAGGCGAAAAGGTTCTAAACATCATAGACCTTAAGTATGGAAAGGGCGTGAGGGTGGAAGCCGAGAACAACACGCAGCTAATGCTATATGCGCTCGGTGTCCTTCGCTCTTTGCCCCCAGAAAAGCAGTCCAAAATCGAAATGGTACGTATGCACATTGCACAAGTACGTCTGGGGCATTTCCCGGTATTCGAGATGACGTCACGAGATTTAACCCACTGGGCGATACACGTACTAAGACCCACGGCTGAGAAAGCATTTGCCGGGCAGGGAGAAGCGAAAGTGGGGACACACTGCAGATTCTGCAAGTTCAAAGCCCAATGCCGGGCGCAACGTGATGCACTTGTTAATGAGTTCGAGACCCACGGAGAAACCAAAGCCCTATCTTTGGAAGAAATAGGGGGTATACTGAGTAAGGCAGACATGTTTACCGATTGGTTGGCATCAGTTAAACAGTTTGCGATGTACGAAGCCTTAAGCGGTAAGCACATTAACGGATGGAAGCTGGTGGAAGGCAGGTCGGCACGGGTCATTAAAGACGAAGCAGAAGCCTTAAAACGGCTAACGGAGGCAGGTTTTGACCGGGAATCCCTTATCAATACGAAGATAAAAGGTATCGGAGACCTGGAACGGACCGTAGGAAAGAAGCCGTTAACGGTTCTGCTGGACGGTGTAATAATTAAGCCCCAGGGCGCGCCAACGCTCGCACCGGAAAGCGATAAAAGAGAACCAATACAACCTACTTTGGATATGTTTGAGGAATTAAATTCATAAAAGAAGTTAACGAAAGAACCAACGTAACGAATTAGTTGTTACCTTTGCATCATCGAAAGAGAGATAACAACTAATTTAAAAACGAAAAGATTATGAGTACATTTAAATTCAACCAGGGAACAATGAGTAACGAAGATCTTGACAAGCGAACAAGGTTTTGTAATAAGAAGCGATTCCGAACATGGAGTAAAAAGGAACTCGAAAGAAGCTCAAAGAACACGCAAGCCCTTTTGGCAATCCTTAAGGAAACAACCGTAGCAGAGCTGGTAGCCATTTTAAAAATGAATAGTGACGAGATTATGGATTATTCCGTCAAGTCGAAAGAGTATATGATATGGATGGCTGGCGAAAAGGACCTAGTATACGCTCTTTCAATAGCCCCAAAGACTTTTAAAGTTAAACAAGGTTAACAGATTGAACAAATTACAGGTTTGTTTGTTATATTTGCATACGATTTAAAATACGGAACGTCCGAACCGCCTAGAGGACAAAAAGAAAAAAAGTGTAATATGAAAGCAATGATTAAAAATGCGAGATTGAGTTATGTACGTGTGTTTGAAGCATCACAAATTAACGGCCAGGGTGACGCAACGTATAGCGTTTGTCTACTTATCCCGAAAGACAGCCCGGAAGTTCCAAAGATTAAGGCGGCAATCGAAGCCGAGCGCGCAACGTTTAAGACTAAATATCCTAAACTCGCAGGAAAAGACCCCAAGACATGGAATAACCCATTAAGAGACGGGGACGAGGAAAAAGACGGTGCCGAATACAAGGGGTGCTACTTCATCAACGCAAAGCGTAAAGAGGCACAAGGCGCGCCTATCGTAATCGACGGTAGAAAACAGTACATCACGGACAAAAACGAGGTGTATAGCGGTTGTTACGGTAATGTAGCTGTTTCCTTCTACCCTTATGAGTTTACCGGTAAGTACGGTGTAGGTGTAGGACTGAACGGAATACAAAAGACAGCGGAAGGTGAACGTTTGGACGGTGGTACAAGCCTTGACGATTTTGATACGGTGGATATTGACGAGAACGACGATTTGTTTAAGTAACCCTTTCGGAGTAAAAAGCATTAGTAAGAACGTGTGGGCGTAAAAGCCCACACAATTTAAAAAGCAAAAAATGGGAAAAAGTGATTCATACATAAACGCACAAGGGGTTAGAATTTCAAAGGCAACGGGCAAACCCGTGAAGAAATATACAAAGCGGGATACAGCGTATTGGAACGCACGCATGAACGGCTATACCGTATCGGGTAGCGAACCTATCGAAGTAGTGGTAGACCCGGTAATAGCAGAGCTTCAAACGCTGTATACCGAAGAAGAACTAAAAGGCATCATAGACCTAAAAAAGGATATCGCGCCTATCGAACTGATAGAAATCCACGCAAAAGCGAAATCAACGCTTGACGAAAGTAACACGGGCTTTTTGATAGCCAGTGACTGGCACGCGGACGAAGTGGTTAAGCCCTCCACCGTTTTAGGAAAGAACGAATATAACCGGGAAATAGCCGAGAAGCGAATAAAAAATTTCTTCTCAAACGCTATCTATATGGTTAAGAAAAAGCCAGTAGATAACCTGGTAGTAGGTCTTATTGGTGATATGATAGGCGGCTACATTCACGACGAACTGGCGCAAACAAACAGCATGTCCCCCATGCAGGGGATACATTTCGTAAAGACGCTGGTAATATCGGGGCTTAAGGCTATCCACGACGAACTGCCGGACCTTCAAAAAATAGTAGTTGTAGGCATATGCGGAAACCATACGAGAACAACGAAGAAAATGCAATTTTCGAACGGCTTCGCAATGAACCACGAATACTTTATGTACAAGGACATTGAGCAGACGTTAACACTTATGGGCTTGACAAAATTCGAGTTCATTATCCCCGAAAGTGAATTCGCCTACCTGGATATATACGGGAAAAAGATTCTGTTCTGCCACGGGCATCAATTTAGAAGCGCGGGCGGCATAGGCGGCATATACCCGAGTATGTTTAAATGGTACGCCAAGCTAAACCAAACAATCAAGATAGATAAGGCGTTCATAGGACATTACCACCAAATGATATACACTAAAGAGGTTTGCGTGAACGGTTCTCTGAAAGGCTTCGACGCTTTCGCAATGGGGCACGGGCTGGCATACGAAGATCCGCAGCAAACATACGTTATTCTGAACGAAAAGCGAGGTTTTATTTTCTACTCACCCATCTTTGCCGATTAAATAATAGGGCTATCAATTGTTAAATAATTGCAATTGATAGCCCTTTTTCTTGTTTATCCAAAACATTTACCTACCTTTGCCGCTGTATTATTATAAACAATTAAAACCAAAGAAATTATGAATTACATGGGAAGTAAGGCAATGTTTGCCAAACACACGGCCCCAATAATAAACGATGCTGTAAAGAAATCAAACGGAATGTTGTTTGAGCCGTTCTGCGGAGGGTGTAACATAACCCCCCATTTTGCTGGGAGAGTTTTTGCGAACGATCTAAACGAAGACCTAATATGTTTATTTAAAGAAGATATTTCGGGGCGTACATTCCCCGAGTACGTAGATATTGAAATGTATAGGGCAGCGAAAAACGGAGAATACGACAAAGCATTAACTGCGTATATCGGTTTTTGTGCATCGTATAATGGTCGATATTTCGAAGGGTTCGTGGGAAATGGATGTCCTACTGCGAAGGGAAAAAGGGATTACCAAAAAGAGGCTATAAGAAATTTCAATAAAACTGTGAAGTCCCTGCGAGACATGCCCTCATTAACTCTATCTTCACTGCCATACAATGAAATGGAAATACCCGAAAACAGTGTTATATATTGCGACCCCCCGTATGACGGCACAAAGCTATACAAAAACGGAGGGTTTGACCATGATAGATTTTGGCATTGGGCTGATATGATGTCCGAAAGTAACACGGTTTTTGTAAGCGAATATTCCACAAGATCTGACCTATTCATACCAACGTGGAGCCTCGATATAAATTCCTCTCTCGGGAGGACAAGTAAACGGGCAACAGAAAAACTATACATATCATTAATTAATTAACAAATATGAAACATTTATTCATTGATTTTGAAACCTATTCCGAAACAGATATTAAAAGCGCTGGCAACTACAAGTATTGTGAAGACCCTGCATTTGAAATACTGTTGTGCGGTTACATGTGGGACACCGACACGGAGGTATCAATAATAGACCTTACAACCCCCAACGGGTGTACAGAGTTTAACGAGTTGTTCACCTCTGTAGCTAATGACCCGGAAGTAGTTATAGTAGCCCACAACGCTACGTTTGAGCGCGTCTGTTTGAAGGAATACGGTTTTGATATAAGCCCTATGCGATTTTTCTGTACGGCTAATATGGCGCTCTATTGCGGTATGCCGCCATCGCTTGACGCGGTTTCGCGGATTCTCGATTTGCAGGATAAGAAATTAGGCACGGGAAAAAACCTTATCCGTTATTTCTCCGTACCGTGCAAACCTACCAAAACGAACGGTGGGCGTACCCGTAACCTTCCCGAGCATGACCCGGAAGCCTGGGAAGATTTCAAAGAATACCTCCGCTATGACGTGCTTTCTGAAAAGGAAATATTCGGCAAGTTATCACGGTTTGAATTTCCCGAGATAGAGCAAAAGATATATGCGGCAGACCAGCGTATAAACGATTACGGTATACGGGCAGACCTCGAGCTGGCACGCGCCGCACAGGATATGGACGAAGAATATAAAGCGCGTCTAACCGAAAAAGCCGAAAAGGATTTTGGATTAAGTTCTCTGAAGTCCATGCCACAGTTAAAAGGCTTCATTAAAGAGCGTACGGGCGTGGTTATTGATTCCCTCAATAAGAATAGTATCGAAGATGTTATAAAGACCGTAGCGAGCCTTAAAAACGTTACCGACGTGGATAAGCAAGCAGTATTAGACGTTATCGACCTACGTAGGGAGATAGGTAAAACGTCGAACGCTAAATATACCGCCATCCTTGCAAGTGCAGGACGCGGAGACCGTATTAGAGGACTATTTCGTTACTATGGCGCGAGCCGTACCGGGCGATGGGCTGGGCGCCTTGTTCAATTACAGAACTTACCACAGAACCACATCGAAGACCTTGACGGGGCACGAGACCTTGCAAAGATGCACGACCTTGATATGATGGAAGTTATATATGACAAGCCTACTCATATACTATCGCAGCTTATCCGTACCGTGTTTATCGCCCCGGAAGGGTACACCTTTTCAGTGGCTGACTTCTCGGCAATTGAGGCACGTGTGATTGCCTGGGTGGCTAACGAAAAATGGAGGCTTGATTTGTTCAAAGACCCAAAGGCTGATATATATTGCGCTTCTGCCTCCAAGATGTTCGGTGTTCCCGTCCATAAAGGCGATGAGTTAAGACAGCGCGGAAAGGTTGCCGAGCTTGCATTAGGTTATGGGGGCGGGGTTAACGCCCTTACTACGATGGATACCAAGAAAGCGTTAACAGAAGAAGAAAAACCTCAAATATTGTCAAAATGGAGAGAAGCTAACAAAAAAGTAGTATCTTTATGGAAGTCTTTAGAAAATGCTGCAAAAGCGTGTATAGGAACACGTAGACCACAAACGTTCGTTATTGATGATCTTTCTACGATAACGTTCAGATACGAGGGCGGTGCGATGACTATAGAATTACCGTCTGGGCGAAAACTTTTTTACCCCTCCGCGCGTTTAAGCAGTAGAACAATATCGGGAACGAACGGTGAGTTCGACGTGCAGGATATATCCTACATGGGGCAAGAGCAAACCACGGGCAAATGGGCGAAGTTACACACTTACGGAGGCAAGCTAACGGAGAACATTGTGCAGGCGATAAGCCGCGATTTATTGGCTAATGCGATTTTCAAGGTATTCGATATGGGTTATAACATCGTGCTGCATGTGCACGACGAAATAGCCGCGGAAATACCTAAAGACGGGAACGAAGAATTAACGCTTAACGCGATGATAGACGCGATGTGCAGCGCCCCAGGGTGGGCGGCTAACATCCCGTTGCGAGCAGCTGGTTACATAACAGACTATTATAAAAAAGATTAGGGAATGGATTTAAAGAAAATGACTTTTAAGGTTGCGACCGCTACTAATGCGAAGTCGGTAAGTTGGAAAAACCGTACCTACACATGGGAAGATCTTGTAAAGAGGTTCACCAGTGCGAAAGTAACGGAAGAAACATACCGTGAGTTCACGGCAGCGAGCAAAGCTGAACAAGGTGCAATTAAAGACGTAGGCGCATTCATGGGTGGCGAGTTATTCGGTAGCAGACGTAACAAAAACAACGTAGGCGAACGCTCACTATTGACGCTTGACATCGACTTCGGGGAGACTGACTTCCCGGAGCGTTTTTTCGCGGCAATAAATTGTGCCTGCATCATACACGGGACACATAAGCATAATCCGAAAGCAGGGGTGTTTCGCTATCGTGTTATCATTCCGTTGTCCGAACCCGTGGACGGTGAGCAGTACGAAGCTATTGCCAGGAAGGTTGCCGAGATTACCGGGATAGATTTGTATGACCGAACGACCTTCCAGCCCGAACGCTGTATGTTCTTCCCATCCGTGTCCCGAGACGTAGACTATGATTACACCGACTATTCACAGTTGTGCGAGTTTCCTTTAGACGTCAACGAATACCTTAACATGTACGAAGATTGGCACGACACAACGGAATGGGCATACCACAAGGATGAGAAAGGCGAAGTACGTACCTTTGTTAAGGAGCAGCAAGACCCCACTTTAAAGGAAGGCACGGTAGGTGACTTTTGCCGGGCGTACACCATTTCAGAAGTCATCGCGGAATATTTGCCGGACGTCTACGAGCCGACAGACCAGCCCGACAGATGGACATATACCGGGGGTTCTACATCGGGCGGTATGCTTACTTTTGATGATAAGTTCGCCTATTCGTTCCACAACAACGACCCCATCCAAGGCAACCACGTGTTTAACGCCTACGACCTTGTACGTGTGCACAAGTTCGGTAAGATGGATAAGGGACAAGACCGTAAGAAGTCAACGGACGCAATGAACGAACTTGTAAACAAGGACGCAAAGGTAGCGGAAATGCGCGCGTCTCGTTTGCTGGTAAAGGCTGCCGAGGTTATGAACGACTTCGAGGAGACGATAGATCCCGAAGATGTTCACGATAACGTGCCCGAGGTATCATTTGAAAAAGTGATGGCGGAACTCGAAGTAGATAAAAAAGGCAATTACTTGCCGAGCGCAAAGAACCTGGGTTTAATACTTAAGTATGACCCGAATTTAAAAGGCTTGATAGCCCGTGACCTATTTAAAGAACGCAGGGTTGTTACCCGTACCCCAATATGGAGACCAAAGGATAGCAGCACGGACTTTCAAGACGTAGATTTTGCAGGCGTTAGAAAACATATAGAAGATGTTTACGGCATTAGTAGCTCGTTTAAGGTAGATGATGCTATATCACTGGTTGCCGAGATTAACTCTTTCCACCCGGTGCAGAACTATCTGACAAAATTAGAATGGGACGGCACGCAGCGCGTAGATACAGCGTTGATTGACATACTCGGTGCAGAGGATAACATATACACCCGCGAGGCGTTCCGTATCATGATGGTAGGTGCGGTTAAACGTATCTTCCAAAAAGGTTGCAAATTCGATAGTATGCTGGTCTTGCAGTCAGACCAGGGAGCAGGGAAAAGTACATTCCTTAAGATGCTCGGCAAGCAATGGTTCTCGGATAGCTTGTCAACGATGGATGGCAAGTCAGCGTTTGAGCAATTGCAAGGTAGCTGGATCTTGGAAATTGCCGAGTTATCAGCAATGAGACGTTCAGAAGTGGAGATGGTTAAGAATTTCATCACCAAGACCGAGGACAGTTTTAGACCGGCGTACGGGCGCGTTACCAAGAACTTTCCGCGCCAGTGCGTTTTCTTTGGTACAACCAATAAGGACGAGTTTTTGAAGGACGCAACCGGGGGGCGTAGATTCCTACCCGTGCGTGTACGTGCCAACGAAAACACCCATCTTATCTTCGAGGCTGATTTCCCGGCATACGTAGACCAGTTATGGGCGGAAGCCGTTAACATGTATTTCCGCGGTGTGTCTACGTTGTTGTCAGCGGAAGCGGAGGTAATCGCAGAACAAGGCAGGGAGGAACACTTCGAGACAGACCCGCGTACCGAAGCCGTTGCAAGATATTGTGATATGTACGTGCCGGCAAACTGGGATAGAATGTTCCCCCTGGAACGACGCATGTATTACGAGAATTACAATGAAGACGAGATAAAGAAGGAAGACTGCGTGCAAATGGACTTCGTTAGCGCTACGGGCGTGCTGGTTGAGGCTTTAGGCTTCGAGGTAGGGAAAATTAGGGCTAAAGACGCTTCCGAGATTAACGACATACTGAACAAGTTACCGGGATGGGAGCGTAGCAGACAGCGCGTGAAGTCATACGGGCAACAAAGGGGATTCAAAAGAATTGTTAACGCAGACGCCGATACCAAGTCCGAAAGTTAACGGCTTGTTAACAGATTGACTAAAATAGGGTTTATTCTTAAACAGTGTTAATGACAGATACAACGTATAGGAATAAACCCTATATTTGTAATGTCAAAAGGAAATAATAACAATTTAAAAATTAAGATTATGAAAAAATTAGTAGTTTTAGCAGTGTTAATTCTTACAAGTGTATCAGCATTCAGCCAAATAACGTCACAAGGTAAGCCGGACGTATTAAAGTCCTTCCGCATGGGCGTTTGCAAATTGGTAGATACAGATGGGTCTATAACCATTGAGGCGGTAACGCGTGAGACCGAAAGGTATATTATGAAAGTCCATTTAGGCACACCCGAGGAAGCAGCGGTAACGCTTGCAAGCCTTGCGGAATACAAACCCCGAAAGGGCGAGACTGTGAACCTAAACAACCCGAGCAACAACGAGGCGTATTTCCAAAAGTTTAATGGCACATGGGTAATTACAGAGAAGTTAACGGAGGTTTTCAGTATAGCCGTAAGCCGCGGAGAGCTTAAAAAAATGGTCGAAGCGTTGAACAATTAAAGAAGTGTTTTTGTTATTAAGTATATACAATTTTAAAAAGAAAAGATTATGAAAAGTGGAAATTTTATTGAACTGACGTTCGTAGTTAGGGGTGAATTGCAAGTAGAGTTTATTAATGTGGAGCACATCAGCCGTATAATGTACGTAGACGACAAGCCATTCATCGGAATGGTAGGACACACGTACACGCGCCAAATAACAGAAACAAGCTACGGGGACTTAAGGAACGCTATCAACCTGGAAGACTAAAAAAGCAATGGTTACCATATTAAAAGTTATCGCGGTAAACGAAGGGGAGCGTACCTCTTATTATCCTACCCCGGGTGATGGGGTGTTTCCAACCGTGGAAGATGCACGGGAGTTCTATAAAAATGAGTTCAAAACAAATAAAATAATATTGTGTTATGTCAACAAGTGAAAACGTACAGAGTTACAACGTAGGTAAGTCCGATTATGCAAAGCACGCTATACAACCATGGGACATTTGGAAAGAGTATAACCTTAACCCCTGGGACGCGGATATAGTGAAACGCGTGCTACGCAGCAAGGAAGGAGAGGCGCGGACGCTTGACTACGAAAAGATTATTCACATCTGCAAGTATCGAATTGCGGAGCTTTCAAAGGAAACCAAGGCAGATATACCGACCGAGGCAGATATACCGACCGAGGCAGAAAAGCCCGTAGAAGACGAGGAAAGAGACGACACGACGGTATTCTGCATGGACGAGACAATGAAGCCAGCAATGTTTTATGTCGAGGGAACGAAGTGGAACGGTAAGTATGTCGGTTACTCGGTGTTCATGACTGGTAACACCCCCTATATGTACTTGGGTGTCGACGTAGAGGGAAGCCACCTATACGCAGACCTTTCGGAGTTAAAACAATGGCTTTACACCTCGGAAACGCACTTGCCTCCAAAAACGTTCAAGATAATGTATACCGACCTTTTTGGCAACCATAGGAGTTCCCTAAAGATAGGGCACGTAGGTACGAACTACGAGAAGCACGACTATATAATAACGTGCGACGGGCGGTTATTCCGCTACTTCGGTATGACGAAGAAAGGAAAGTTTTCCTATCGCAATATGTCGGCAATGCGTGCAGATGGAACGTACCGGGAGGTCTTGTGCGAATATAAATTAGAAAACAAAGCAATTCAATTCACTTTATGATAAGCAGGCAAGAATATGCGTACGGTATCGGAGACGAGATAGTGCATAATGGAGAGGTTTTAAAGTATAGGGGCTATTATAACGGGCACATCTATACGACTACAGTAGACCACGAAGCCGGGGAATTCTCCGAAACAGTGGTATTTGAAAACAAATTGAGAAATGAAGGATATAATAAGTGAAAAAGATTTAGAGCGTACATTCTCCGAGCTCCTAAACAGAACAAAGAAAGTGTGGGTAATAAAATTATTATCCACCTTTGTAAAGGGGTTGCCCGATAGAATGGTAATTTGCCGGGGCGGTTACGTAGGCTTTGCCGAGATAAAGACCACCGGGAAGAAGCCGACAAAGATACAATCCTACGTCCACGAGAAGTTAAGGGCGCTCGGCTTTACGGTATTCGTCATAGACGATTTGGAGAGCAGGGACAACGCGATAACTTTCTTCTTAAACAAGGTTAAGGAAGTAACCAAGGTATCGCAAAAACCATTATCTTTGTAATATCAAATTTAAAAGTAAACAAGTATGCAGTATATGGGCGGTAAAACAAGAATAGCAAAAGAAATTTTGCCTTTAATCTTGGCAGACAGAAAAGAAGGACAGTATTTCGTAGAACCGTTTTGCGGTGGGTGCAATGTGACTGACAAAGTATTGGGCAATAGAATAGCAAACGATTACAACGAATATTTGATATCCATGTTTAGGGGGCTGGTATCCGGGGAGAAATACCCCGAGCAAATAAGCCGCGAACTGTATAATGATGTTAGGACATGCTTTCGTTCGGGGTCTGGCAAATACGACCTTGGTTTTATGGGCTGGGTGGGGTTTGTGGCTTCTTACAGGGGTAGATTCTTTGGTGGCTACTCAGGCGCATACATGAGAAGTAACGGCAGGTATGAAGACCGCATATCCGAGGCTGTGAGGGGCCTAGCAAAGCAGATACCCAATTTGCAGGGCGTAGAATTTCGTACCGGGGACTACAGGGGACTACGAATTCCCGAGGAGTCCATAATATACTGCGACCCCCCCCGTATATGGGTACCACAGGATATGCAACCGGTCTGAACCACGATGAGTTTTGGCAGTGGTGTCGGGAGCGTGTTTACGACGGGCATAAAGTTTATATTTCCGAATACCAAGCCCCAGACGACTTTATAAAGATTTGGGAGAAGTCAATACAGAATTGCGTTAACCCAGATAAAAAAGCTACCGAGAGATTATTTATTTATGAAGGACAATTTTAAAATAGAAATCATGAAAAAAGGAATTAAGAATGAGATTGAATACCGCTTGGGGCTGTACATCGGCTTAAAGAGCGGAGCGCTGTATGTACGTGATAAGAAGTACGGAGATGAGAAACAAGTAATGAAACAACTTGAAGACGATATAACCAAAGACGTTATTTTCCTTTCCCGTAAACAACTCGGGGAGATTCCCGAGGAAAGAGATTTCAAAAGCATCTGCGTATGGTATCGAACTAAACTAATGTAAGATGGTGGCTAAATGTAATTATATAAAGGTAGAGGTAGCCTCCCAGGGCTGCCACCTACAAACTAAAGTAAACGGTATTACCGGCAAAGATTTAAGCGCAATGGGAAGCGCCCCTGTATTGGACGTTATGCGCTTAAAGTTAGAACTCATGAGGCTTACAAGCCTATGCGAAAAAGTAATAAAGGAGGCGGGAAATGTTAGATAGGAGCAATTTACACGAATACCAAGAGCGGGGGGTGAGCCATATAATAGACAACGAGTATTGCGCTTTGTTCCTGGATATGGGTTTAGGAAAGACCGTTACCACGTTGACCGCGATAAAAGAGCTTTTGGATAATTGCATCATAAGTAACGCCCTGGTTATCGCTCCGAAGAAAGTAACGCAGGTTACGTGGAGCGACGAGATAAAGAACTGGAAGCACTTGCAGGGTCTTACCATCTCCGTGATTGACGGGACTGCCAAGCAGAGGCGCGAAGCGATGGCAGCCAAAGCCGATATATACGCGGTGAGCCGTGATAACATTGTTTGGCTCGTGCTGGAATGCGGGGGCGTTAAACTCCCCTATGATATGGTAGTTATCGACGAATTGAGCAGTTTTAAGAACCACGCCTCCAAGCGTTTCCGGGCTATGCGTAAAGTACGCAAATTCATCCCCCGCGTTGTCGGTCTCACCGGGACGCCAGCCCCCAACGGTTTGATAGACCTTTTTGCCCAGATGTATTTGATTGACGAGGGTCAAAGGCTGGGCAAAACGGTGACAGCGTACCGGGATAGGTTTTTCAGACCCGGGAAACGCAACGGTGATATAGTTTATACCTATGAACTGAAAGCCCCCCAGAACGAAACTGAGCAGCAAATAAGTGACCTCATCAGTGACATAACGATATCAATGACTGCCGAGGACTATTTGAAAATGCCGGATAAGATTATGCTGTATGATTACGTAGACCTCGCGCCTAAAGTATTGGCGATGTACAGAGACTTCGAGAAAGAACAGATATTGGAGCTCATAAACTCGGACGAACCTATAAGCGCGGCAAGTGCCGCGGCTCTATCCAATAAGCTACAGCAGTTCGCAAACGGTGCGATATACGATGCTGAACGAAACGTTAAAGACCTTCACGACGAGAAGCTGGATAAACTCGAAGAACTTGTAGAAGCCGCCAACGGTGAACCCGTTCTTGTTGCCTACTCGTATAAGCATGACCTTGAACGCATCATGCAGAAGTTAAAAGATTATAAGCCCGTGAAGTTAGAGAAACCCGAGCACATAGCCGGCTGGAATGCCGGGAAGATCCCCGTACTGGTTACGCACCCGGCATCAGCGGGGCACGGTCTGAATTTACAGAAGGGAGGGCACAATATCGTATGGTTCGGTAACACGTGGTCGCTTGAACTGTATCAGCAGTTCAACGCCCGGCTGTACCGCCAGGGACAAGGAAAGCCCGTAACGATACACCATATAGTAACACGCGGCACAATCGACGAGAAGATAATAAAATCACTCGAAGGTAAGCGTGAGACGCAAGACGGGTTAATGGAGAGTATTAAAGAACTTATGGAATTTTACAGTAAGAAATGAAAAAGTTAATAACAGTTATTGCAGCCCTGCTCGTATTGGTAGGCTGCACCGTAGTACAGAACGTGGCGGACAGCATACAACGTAATTTCAAGTTACAGCAATTAGAGTACGGGCTATCGCTGAAAGATAGTTTAATACTTAAATGATGTTAACGAAATAACCGACGTAACTGGAAAAGCGTTATATTTGTATCAACAATTTAAAAACAAAGATTATGGAAAAGGCAGAAATGGTTTTAATGCTCGTAATGTTAGTAGGCATTTACATTTTAGGGTGTGTGGCAGTAGTGTTGTTTATAACAAAAAATATAGCAAGATGGTTGAAACGTTAATTAGGGTAGCCGCAGGATTCGCGGTGGTGTTTTTCATAGTTGGTATTGTAGCCGTGCTTTGGCAGGTGGCAAAGTATATGGCAACTCGCGGAATGGAGGAGGGCGAAAAATATGAGAGTTAAATTCATGGACCTGGCGGTGTGCCTAAACGTACACACGTTCATCATTTGGGAGTTCATAAGGCGGTACGGATTCGAGAGGGGCGTTAAAAAAGATAGATGGGGGCGCGGTAGCGTATCGGTCCGTGAATGTCGCAAATGGATAAATAATCTTGCAACCTACATCAGTGAGCAGGACTTCACCTATAAACAGGACGTTAATAAGCGCCAATACCTTTTCCGGGATGTGGCAAGGCGCGATGAGGAGAGGAGGAACGAACAAGACGTACCCAGGCGATACACCATAGACAAGAAAGGAAGGATAAGCCGTGCAACCCTTTTTCCCGATGGGACTATAATGATTTGGTATTGGAGCGCTGACGGTTGGCTATTTGACAGGTGGGAGGGCGATAAAGTTGCTAAATGATAGTACCCCTTACGAATAGCATATGCCTTTAAAAAATGATAGCAAAAGGGCGGTTTCGGCTTACAAATAGTCAGAAATCGCCCTTTGTAATTATATTTTATGAAATCTCAATTCTTAAAAAGTGTTTAGATTGTTAATTGAAAATTCCTTATCAAAAGACGCCTCGTGCTAACGTGCTGATAATCAATTACGGCGAGTAAAAAATATAGGCTTGTCACAGTCCTTGTCACACCTAACTGACTGGTACACAATGCTATTAACAGTTACTGTGCCGGGAAAAATGTAGGGTGGCACAGCAAGTGGCACAGATAACTCACTGGCCTATATATAGTTATCTACGCTGTGCCACCAAATAGTATAAAATAGGTATAACACTTTATTTGGAAAAATATATGGTAATTGCAATGTAGAGATAGCAGTAATAAATACTTTTTATAAAACAAGTGTAAGAAAAGTGCTTTTTGCCTGGCACAGTGGCACAGTCGCTCTAACGTTCTGATACGTAGCGAGTTATCTGTGCCACCTGGGGTGTGCCACCAGAAACGTGCCTGGCACAGTAGGCAAAAACGCTTGTAACTCGTTGTGGGACAGTTCGTTATCCGTGCCATCCCCTACTTTGTAAAATGTTTTTGATTTTCACGACTGATTGCAGGTTGGTTTGTGGTGAGAAGTTATGTACTTTTGTCCCCGCACCCTTAAGGGAGTAATAGACCGCGCGCACATGGACATTAACTATTGACCCACGCGCGCACAAAACCAATTAACGATTATGGCAGGAAGAACAAAGAAAGAAGCCGTCCCCGATACGAAAAAGGAAATCAAGAAAGGGCAGGCAACCGGGACACCCCCGAAACCAAAGGACGAGCTAAAGGCATGCACACAACTTTATGAGGTCATGCAGACACGAGGCGTTAAAGGCGCTACGCTTAACAGCATCGACGAGTGTATTAATTACGTAGCGGAGTACATGAACTTCTGCGAGAAGAACCCCTATATCCAATACGAGATATTGAAAGGCGGTGCGGCAGCAGGGCAGAAAGTACCCGTGGAGAAGAAACGCGCGCCCTCTGTTGGCGGCTTCTGCCTTTTCATAGGCTGGTCTATAAAAGACTTCAATAAGAACATAGCGAAGCTGGAAAAGGCTTCCGAGACGAACCCCGACGCAGAGAACCTTCTACTCGGTTACACTCTGATAAAGGAGCTTATCACCACCGAGATGGACGAAGCAGCCCTCGCCGGGATGGTGGATGCCAACTACATGGCGAAGCTACGAGGGTTGCGAGACCTTAAAGATGTGACGAGCAACGGTAAGGAGGCGGGCACAAAGGCTATGCAGGTCAATGTGCTTTCCGAGGACGCCGTCAAGAACCTACAAAAGTTAGGGGGTATCTGATGAATGTAACATATACATTTGAAAAGCTGTTGGCGGCTTTCGTCGACCCCCGGATACGTGGTGTCGCGTCAAAGGGCGGCACGCGTTCCGGCAAGACCTGGGCGGTGTTGCAGCTGTTGCACCTCCTTTGCGCCAACTCCGTAAAGCCCCTCATCGTTTCGTGCGTTGCCGCTACGCTGCCTATGGTGAAGCGAGGCATGCAACGGGACTTCAAGCAGATGCTGGTAACCGAGGGCGTCTGGGACGAGAACGCGTTCAACAAGACCGAGGGGTGCTACACGTACCCCAACGGGTGCGTGATAGAGTTCTTTGGCGTCGATAATGCCTCGAAGGTACATGGTCCTGCACGTGATATTCTGTATGTCAATGAGGCGCAGGGCATACCGCGTGAAATCTTTAGGCAGCTTGATATCCGTACACGTAAAAAAGTCATCATTGACTACAACCCCGTTAGAAAGTTCTGGGGTGAGACCGAGTTCGTAGGCGAAAGGTACGTAACCATCCATTCAACGTACAAGGATAACCCGTACCTAACCAAGGAGCAGGTGGGCGCAATCGAGAAGAACAAGGGCGACGCCAACTGGTGGCGCGTCTACGGAGAGGGCGAGACGGGCGGTGTAGAGGGTAACGTTTACCCCAGCTATGAGGTAATAGACGAGCTACCGGAAACGTTCACCGGGCGGTGCCTCGGGCTTGACTTCGGTTTCGTTAACGACCCCACCGCCATTGTTGATATACGCTTTGAGGGATGGGACTTGTACGTAGACCTTCTTTGCTATGAGACGGGTCTACTTAACAGCGCCATCGCGGACTACTTGACGAGCCAGGGGCTTAACCGCGTCGTTACCGTGTGCGACAGTGCGGAGCAAAAGAGTATTGTGGAGCTACAGCAAAGACGTATCAAAGCGATACCGTGTGTCAAGGGGCGCGGCTCAATATCGGCAGGTATCGCCCAGGTGTCGCAGTTCAAACTGCACGTAACGAAAAGAAGCGTTAAGATGCTGGACGAGCTGGATAATTACAAGTGGATAAAGGACGAGGCAACCGATACGTACACCAACGAACCCATAGACGCTTGGAACCACTCACTCGACGCTTTGCGTTATGGCGTGGATTACCTAATACGTAAATACCGCCCCAAATAGCATTTGCTTTCCCTCTACGGGCTTTTCTCCCCCGATAGTGGGTAACTACTAACCGCGACAAAGAAAGTCGCTTAAAACGCTTTAAAATGAAGAATTTACTTTTTAGACTATCTTTCAAAATTGCCAATATCCGTAACCGTTCGGCTATGCTCCGTATCGCGAACATGCCGGCAGATGGCACGGTACGCATGACACGGGACGAGGAACGCTTGCTCAAAGACACGATTAAGTACCTTAAGCCTTCCCAGGTAGCAACCCGCAACGGCAAAGCAGTGTACCGCCTTAAGGGCATTGAGGAAATCGGTTTATGGGCTATCCTTGAAACTCGAAGATCCGAGGACGCGTTAGAACGTATCAAGGCATGGACTGATGATAACTATGAACCCGTTACCGTCGTCGATGCCGTAAAGCTTGACAAGTTCATAGTTAAGCAATTGGAGATTGCCGACGGGCTGGAGCAGGTGATTTTCCAAAACATGCACGGCAAAGGCGGTGAAAGCGCGTTGACCGGGGACGAGAATATCAAGCAGGCAAAGAACCTTCTCGGGCTTGTGCAGGTAACCGCCGAGCTTTTCCACTGTAGCTTTGACGAGGCAAAGCAAATCAACTACTCGGACGCTATGCTGGCAATCGCCAAACGTAACGACGAGATAGAGAAAGAGAAACGTGAATTAAAGAAACAACAATCTAAAAACCGTTAACATATGACCTTTGAGACAATTTACAACACAGCGAATACACGTGCGGCAGCTTTGGGGCTTCCGCTGGTGTTCGGAGACACCGCAGTACAGAACGTGGCGGCAAACAGTTTATCAGTAGACTTCTTCACCCTGGATATAACCACGGGCTTTTATAACGACGTGAACGTACCGCGTAGCAATGGCTACACTATCGTAATACGCTGTATGGGTACGTCCGAGTACATGCGCGATGATGCCGTAGAGATTGCGACGCTGATACGCACCGACCGGCTTTTGCAGGATATGTTGGCTGCTTTTGTGTGCGGCTACGAGATAGGGGCAATTCGCTTGTCGAAAGTGCAGAACCAGTACGATAGTATAAAGTCGGGATGGGAGGCCGTTTTGGATGTATACAAATTCGGATAGCAGACTTGGCGCGGCTTGTTTCGTAGTGATTTACTACGTACTTTTGTGCGTCGTTAACTAATGAACGGCACATGAAACCATGAAGATTATCAGAAACAAGTTTATCCCCTTTAAGGGCTTCAAAGCCATTAACCTATTTGGCGTGTTGTTCGTTCGCGGCAACGCCTACATAGGTGAAAAGACCATAAGACACGAAAGCATCCACACCAAACAGATGCGCGAAATGCTTTACGTGCCTTTCTACCTTTGGTACGGTATCGAATGGGTAATACGTTACTTTGCATGGAGTTTCGAGAAGAAGCCGTGTGACCCGAACGACAAGCCCTATGATAGAATGGGCTTCGAGAAAGAGGCGTACATCAACGACCACGATACCGAATACCTTAAAAACCGTAAGCCATACGCATGGTTTAAATACTTGTAAGCATGAACAGCGAAGTAGTACAGGCGGTTAAAAAGATCCGAGACGATATTGTAGCCAACTACTACGCTATGAAGCTGAACGCCTCGGGTAACTTCGATAAGCAAACACAAGTAGAGGAATACCCCGGAGGCGTTCGTATCGTAGCCCCGGCATACATCTATCAGATGGAGGACGGACGTAGACCCGGCACGATGCCGCCCATATCCGCTATCAAGCAGTGGATTAAGGACAAGAACGCGAACGCCGGTACGGACATACCCGAAGAAGCCGCCTACGCGATTGCCTATGTGATTAAACGGGACGGTATCAGCGTACCTAACGAATACAACGCTGGTGGTGTAGCAAGTAAGATATTGACCCCCGAACTTATCAAGCGCGTAACGGTGGAAGTTAACCGTATTATCAGCGCGGAGATATTAACAATTTTAAAGAAATAGCAAATATGATAGTACGTGATTTAATAACGAACGCAACAGTAACAGCCGCTGGTACACTGTCGGTAGGAAGCATCGCCCCAGGCATTTACCGCCCCATACGGTTTGAACAGACGAGCGCGGTGACATCCATCTTTTTACGGTATTCCCGTAACGGGGCGGGTATCGCAGGCGCGAAGGTCGTACCCTACGAAAACTCCGTAGTTGATGTTAGCACGTTGGCGGCTCTTTACCCGTCAGTAACAGAGGCAACCATGAACACGGCGACGGGCGGGCGTTTTGCCGATGTGGTAGCCGTTAACTACGTGGAGGGCGGCACGAGTAAATCTATAAACCTACGCGTTATTAACGTGGCTTCTAAGAATGCGCGGTTTGCCTCGGAGGCATACTCGGGCGGCCTATCGGATTATGCAAACGGGAAGTTCAACGCGCTGGACTTTACATTAACTAAAACATCTCCTTTGACGGGTGTGCCCTTCTCGAACAAAGTTATATACGGTCAGACAAGTGTAAACGAGTATATAAGATACGGCACGGTAGGGGGCAGCCCGGCTGCCGTCTGGGAGAACGGAAAGATACGAGCACCCGGTGCAGCAGGCCTACAGTTTTTTTTACCGTCATCTGCGAGTAGCTGGGGTATTATGCAGTTCGAACGTAAATACCCGTATTGCCCCGACCCAAACAAACGCGTTACACTTCGTTGGCTTAACTCACACGGGGCTTATGATTCGATGTACTTCGACCGATACCGTATTGTGCCTACCTACTTGGTTAACTATTCGGGCGGTAATCGGATATTATCGTATGAGGTCACAGTAGGCACGACGGTAACAGCCGATAACGAAAAGGCGCTTTTGCAGTTGTCACGTACAACGGATGTTGCAGGGGTGTTCCCCATAGACACAGCCCAGTGGGCACGTGTTACAATTATGAACCCTACCGCGTTTAACGCACAAGGTGGCGCGCTCGGAAGGGCGGTTAACTTTAAATGCAAATTTGAAATAGTAGAACCTTAGAAAATGGAAGTACAAATAAGAATAAACGGTGTGTTGTTGGACGGTGTAACGCCCGGTGCGGTAAAACTCACCATCAACAACCCCGACCCAATTAAATTCTCCGAACGAACGGTTAGTTATTCGGGGTCTATTACCGTGCCCCGGTCACAAGTTAATGACCGGGTGCTAAAGTCCGAACGTTTTCCCGGTTACTATACGCGGACTTCCCCGTATGTAGCCGAGATTAGTTTTTCGGGGCTTGACGTCCCGGTCGGTGGCGGGTTGTTCCGTGCCCGTGTGTCCGCTGAACTGGATAGCTATACGATTGAACTCATTGAAACCGTATCGAAGCTTTCGACCCTCCGCGCCCCGGTAGTTAATATACCTACCTTTGAAACGCCGGAGTACCAGTTTTCGACGTACGTGGATAGTCTTAACTACGCGTACCCCGCCCCGGTAAGTATGCCTAATCTATATGCGTCGGACGGCACAACCGTCATAAAACTGGCGTACGTGGCAGACCGGGAAACGAAAACAGCAGGCGATTACCAGGACGCGGAAAGTCAGTTGGTATTTAAGGGTGCACATGACGGGCTTAGGGGTTCGGTGTACGCTGCCAATTACATGATAGCGGAGAATAACGACGTAGCAACATGCTTCACATACATGGTGGGTTCTACGTTCGACCTTGAATTCACTCCAGATTCCTTCATTATCCTACCACCGTCCGCCCCGGCAACCGTCTACCTACGAAGTAACGGGGGTACATTCGCTTTGCCTTTCGCGCGCGGAACCGTAAGACCTGATGGTAATTATCCCTACTACCCGGTTAGCCCCGGCACCATGTCGTGTATAATAACTCCGAGGCCTGCACGAGACTTGAACTTCGGGTTTACAACATCTTCGAGTTCTATGGTTTACTTGGGTGCGCCTATTACTTCCGTACCTACTACCGAAGCGTATTATATTTCGTTCCGTATCAAGGCGGTTGGATCTCCAGCATATGCCCGGGACTTAGTGTCAACGATGGGGCTGAACACCCCGTTCGATATCGTGCAGGCGTTCTGCAAAGCGTTTTGCTGGACTTATGAGTTTCAGTCCGATCCGTTTTCGTTGACACTCAAACCGTTCGTGAACCCGTCTACCTCGTCTACGTATAGAATTAACTGGACGGGGAAAATAGACCCCTCCAGTGTTAAGGTGTCCGAAGCAGAGGGAGCCGCGCGAACATACGCTGTAAAGGTAGGCGAATTAACGCAAACCGTTGGCGGCTACGGGGGTGCAATATCCCCGCAGGAGACCGCTGGAGAAAGCAATTTCCCGGTAAACCCGGGTGTGACTCGCCCCTGTGCCACCATGATAAGGCAAAACACCGGTACGTGGTGGGTTCTCGATAACTATTTCAACCGCGCAAGCGGTTACCGCGCTACGATAGCAGGGCATTATGAAAGGTTTTCCCTGGGGTGGCAAGTGACTGCAAAGATGCGGTTAACATATTTTGACATAAAAAATATGAAGTCGGACGGGCTGTATTACATAGACGAGTTGGGCGCTTGGTTCTACCTTAGAACTATCAGCAACTGGGATGCATCAACGGGCACGGCTAACGTTACATTAATAGCCGTTAACAATTAAAAACAAAACATTATGGCTGAACAAGTTACATTATTAGACCTCTCTTTCGATACTTCCGAAGCACTTGACGGGCTGGACGCGTTAATTGCAAAGTCGCTTGAACTGGCAGAGACAAAGAAGTCTTTGCAAAGCGCGTTGAAGGACGAAAAGAAGCAACTGGACGAGGCAGGAAAGGCTTTCAAGTCCGGCAGCTTGTCGCAGGACGAATATAAGAAAGCCGTTTCCGAAGCGACGAAAGTCCAGGTAGACCTAACGAAACGGTTGGCAGATACCAATAAGTCCATTGCTGACAATAACTCGGCTATCAAGGTAAACACTACGCTGTTAAAGAGCCAGGAAGACAGCGTAGACGCTTTACGCGCACGGTTGGCGAAGAACACCAAGGAGCTAAACGCGATGAGCGCGGCAACCCGTAACAATACCGACGAGGGAAAAGCGCTTGTTACCGAGACCAAAGAGATTTCCGACAGGCTTAAGGAAATGGAAAAGGCGGTAGGCGATAACCGTCGGAACGTAGGTAACTACGCGGAGAGCGTACAAGAAGCGCTAAGCAATACAAAGGGACTTTCGGGCGCTACTGGTTCTCTGGTGTCCTCTCTGAATATCGGGACACAAGGTTTCAAGGCGTTTAATGCGGTAATCAAGGCTAACCCGTTGTTAGCTATCATATCGCTTGTTCTCCTTCTCGCCTCTACTATCGAAAAGCTGGTAAAACGTAACAGTGAGGCGGCCTCGGCTCTTAAGGCAGCGTTCGCACCCTTTGAGGTTATATTCTCTCGAATACTTGACGGGGTAACCGATATGCTGACGGGCATAGCAGAGGCGTTCACCTGGGTAAGCGACAAGGTCGTAGCACTTCTTTCGTCTATCGGGCTGATAACCGAGGAAACTACGAAGGCAGCAAACGCAGCTAAATCACTATCCCAGAATGAATTAGCGATATACGAGGCGGAAACGAAGAACCTTGTTACCGTTAGTGCGATGCGTAGAGAGCTGCAAACACAAAAGACGCTTGTAGGAGACCAGCTAAAGAGCATGAACGAACGGAACGCAGCCGCGCAACGGGGTATTGCCATCCTTAAGCAGATGGAAGCCGCGGAAGTCGGTGTGTTGAAGCAAAAGTACGAGCAGATAAAGGCGCAAAACGAACTCGGATACACCACGAAAGAGGATAGAAGGGCGGAAATGCAAGCGCTCGCAGACCTTCAAAGCAAGCAAGCCGAATACATCGCTCAGCGTAAGGAGCTGGAAAACCAGGCAAGCGGATTGGTAGCCCAGCAGAACGCAAAGAACGCAGCCGCCTTTAAGGCTAACGAGGAGAAAAAGGCGGCCGCGGCTATAAAGGCAGCCCAGGATGTGGAAAAAGCGAAGCGGGAATTGCAGGAGCAGACAATTAAACAGTTTGAGGAAGCGCGTACCAAGTTAGAACTATCTTTGCAGGAAAAGGAAATAGCTAATGACAGTATAGCGTTAAAACTTGAAAACGAAAAGGCGTACGTCGAAGAAAGTCTAAAGCTTGAACGTTACCGTTTAGAACAGGGCCTAATCTCGCAGCAGGAGTTTGCCAACCGGGAACAAGCGTTCCAGATAGGTGTGTTACAACTGGAACAGCAGATGCGAGAAGAACAAGACCGCGCCGAAAAAGAAAGGAAAGCACTCGACGAGGCTAACCTACGCGAATTGCAGATGGCTAACATAGCGAACGAATACGAGTTAAGGCAAGCCGCATTAGACGCCCAATACGCCCAGGAAATAGCAGCAGCCGAGAAGATAGGGGCGGACACAGCCCTCATCCAATCGAAGTACGAGAAAGCCAAAGAGGACAACACGAAGGCACGCGTTAACGCTGAATTGACTATGACAGCCGGGCTGGCAGGTCAGATGTCTACTTTGCTGGGTGAGGAGAGTGCAATAGGTAAGGCGTTCGGTGTGGTTCAAGCAACCATTAACACTTATATCGGTGCTACTAAAGCACTGGCACAAGGTGGTATACTCGGTATCGCACAAGCCGCGATAGTTATTGCTTTCGGTATGAAACAAGTTGCGAATATTGCAAAGCAGAAAGAACCCGAAGCGAAGGTAAGCAGCGTTAAGAAGTACGCGAAGGGCGGTATGATAGTAGGAAAGTCTCACGCACAAGGAGGTGTAACATTCCGGGGTGATAACGGGCAAGTGTTCGAAGCCGAGGGAGGCGAGAACGTCTATATCATGAAGAAATCAGCCAGTGCAGAGATTAACGCCTTGTCTGCTGTTAACGAGGCACACGGAGGTAACTCTTTCGGTACATCCGGGCTTTACAAGTTTGCTGATGGCGGTATGGTCGCAAGCATCTCCGAAGCAAACCGAATGGTTAGGCGATCCGATAACGTGCGCCTATCGAGCGAAAGCATTAACCAACTGGCGGGGGTTGTTATCGACGCGGTTATGAGCATGCCCAACCCGGTTGTATCGGTGCAGGACATCAACGCGGGACAAAACGACGTGGCGGTAGTCAAGGGCTTCGCAACTTTCTAATACTAATCAACTCGTGCAGAGGTGGTGCATACGGCAAAAGGCGCTATCTTTGCACGTGTTACAACAAAAACAATTTTTATGAAATTTAAAAAGCTTAGAATTATTCAAGCCGGGTTAACGAAAAACTTCGAGATGTACGAGGGTGGGGAATACCCCCTTTCGATTACGGACGCGGCTGTTAAAAGCGTTGTAGCGCTCGGAAACCTTAAGCCTGTCCATTGCAGGCGCACCCACAACGGCAGCGATATGCTGGACGGGTATTTAGGCAAGTTTACGAACTTCGTTTACGAGAATGGCGCGGCTTTTGCCGACTTCGAGATGTCCGAAGCACTTGAGACAGCCTACCCCAGCGAGGCGAAGTTTATTGCAACCATGATAGAAAAAGAACCCGATATGCTAGGCGTTTCGGTGGTTGGTTACAATTCAGTAGAATTGAATGACGGTATTCTTGACGTTACCGAGTTTGTGGAGTTGTATTCATGTGATTTAGTGGGGCTTCCAGCCGCCACGGAAAGCCTTTTTAATAACAATAAAACAGAGAAAAAAATGAACAAATTTTTCAGCTCGTTTGCAAGCTTGTTCCAAAAGACGCAGTTTGCGACGGAAACAGTAGAAACCGTGGACGGTAGTACCATTACTATCGAGGCGGCTGGTGAGGTGATGGCTATCGGTGATAAGGTCTTTGATAGCGAAGGCAACGTTCACCCGGATGGTGAAGTACAGATCCAAGTCGAGGAAGGTATTCTGATTATCACTATCGAAGGCGGTGTGATTACCGAGGTTAAGCCCTACGAGGCAGAAGAAGTGGTAGCAGAACCCGAAACAGCAGCCGTGCCCGAAGATTTTTCTAACCGTATTGCGGCAATTGAGACATCTATCGCAACGTTGACCGCCTCGGTGGCAGCGATGACCGCACAGTTCAGCCGTGCAACAGCGAAACCCGGTGTTCCCCCGGTAAGCATTCCAAAGGACAAGAAGAAAGAAACAGCCCTTAGCCGAGACGCGGTAGCCGAAGCGGCAAAGAGATTTTACAAAAAATAACAAACAAAAATTAAGAAATTATGGCATTTACATTTACAGACCTTAACAAACTGAATATTAACAGTTTGAACGAAGTTATCTCTTTGACCGTCGGTTTGGCTGGTGAGATTTCTAACGGTATCACCGTTCTTAACGGTATCGCTAACAACACGCCCGTTGTTTCCCTTACGGCAGCCGACAAGGCTTTGCGTAAATCAGCGGGATGTGGTAGAGAATACTTCTACGATAAAGTAACCGACAAGGTTAAGTATTACACACACGCACCTATCGAACTGCCCATCGAGATCTGTTTGCAGTCTTTGTGGGGCAAAATGGTGGCACGCGGTATTAACCTGGAGGACGATTTTTCCGCAACCGATTTGGCTGGTTTCATCCAGTCCGAAGTATTGAAGGTGCTGGAAGCTGACTTGTTGCGCCTCGCTTGGTTGGATGGAGACGTTAAAGCGGAAGCTACGGGCTACGGTATCTTTACACGGGGAGGTATCATCAAGCAGTTTAAGGATAGCGGGGAGACCGAAAACGTTCTGACGCTCGACACAGCAGGCGTTCTTGCTGCACTCCGTGGGGCTATCGACGCACAACGCCCCGATACACTTGATACCTCGGAATTCTTCGTAACGTCTAACGTTATGCGTCTTTACAAGAACCTTTTGCAGGATAGAGATAACAGTGCTGCACAAAGTGACATTGTAGATGGTAGACCCGTTTACTTCTTCGAGGGGTACAAGATTAACGAACTTCGCCACGTGTCTAACGCTGCTTTGGTTGATGGTGATACGGATGCTTTCGTAGTATTCACACCAAAGGACAACATTCAGATTGCTTTGGAAGGTAGCTCTACTAACATCGCACCGTTCATCCAAGACGCAAAGAGCCGTAACTACTACTCACAGACTTTGTTCGCGGCTGATGCCATGCTGGTAGCGCCCGAGAAGATGCAGATGTGGTTACACGCGTCTGAGAAATGAAAATTAGTATTAACAATAAAAGGGGTTGGGATATTAACCCAGCCCCTTTTTCATTTTATATAATATGGCAAAAACATGTTTAGATAAACTTTCGGGTAACATCTTGCAGGAATGTACGATTACGCAGAATGGCATCAGGAATATATATTTGATGTACCCGGAAGATGTGACGTTTGTATTTGGGAAAGATCTCGGGTATATAACTTCCGCAACGTTCAAGGGGTCTACTAAATCGTACTTAGTTGAGGGGTACAAACAGAACATACAGTTAACAACATCAGCGAGGACCACGGACGCCTCTTTGCGGCTCGACTATTCATTAACGTTCAAGATACCGCGCTTGGCCTCGAGGGCGTTACGCGCTTTCTCTACGGGCAGATTCTACGTTATGGTTGATTATCTTTCGGGTTCTTCTATCTTGCTCGGTGTGGCATGCCCTTTGGAGTGCTCGGCTATAGAAGGCGATTCAAACGCGGCAGGCGGTATGTTTACTATTACGCTGACCGCGCCGGAAGGTTCACCGGGCAATCATCAAATCGAGGTGTCTACGGAAGCGAAAAATACAATAATCTCTAAATCAGTTTAATTATGGCATGTATATCAAAATTAGCAAACGCAATTACTTATAATTGCGACACGGGCTCTACTGGCTTTGTGAGCGCTATGATCATCAACAAGGCCGATATAGAGGGCTTCGATATCAGCCCATCTGGATACGCAGTTTCAAGACTTTCGCTCGCAGAAGGGGCTACACCGTTTAAGATTGATACTGTAAAGCGTTCCCTTGTTATGTCAAGCGCTCTAAAGGTTAACGATGGCGCACCTAACGCCTACACACATTCTGCTAACATAGTGTACACCGGGTTATCTGACTCAGTGTACCGGGATACAATGGCATCCTTAGCTAATGGCTCTTTTGTAATTTTTGCAAGGATGTTTGGCAACTTGAGTGGTAACGCATACGGCCTTTACTACGGTCTATCCGTCACGGGGGTTGATTCATCCTCCCATGATAACGGAGGGTGGACTACCATCACGATGGCTACTCCGGAAAACGTAATCGGTGAGGATATGCTTACATTAGTACAGGAAGAGTATAATAGACTATACGCGGCAGCAGTTTAACTAATTAAAAGAAAGGAAAAATAATATGGCATATATTGGATACATAGAGGGTAGTCCTGAAATGGCGTGCGGAGCGCCTAAACCGTCGTTTAACCGCATACAAGGTGCAAAGCTAATCAACGCAGCAGACATAGCGAGTTTTACGGTACTCCCGGGGGGCGCTGCTACTATTACAAGGGTGTCAACCAAAGTAGGGTACGGGATAACCACCGTTAATAACGCCCTTACTTTGACAGTGGGGATTAAATCGCAGGACATTATGCCCGGGGCGTTTGATGTCACAATAACTTTTAAACAGTTTGGCCTCTCGAGTCTTTCGGGCGTATCCTCTACCGGTGAGGTTTTGGGAATTGTAAATCGGCTGGCGCGTGCCGAATTGGTATTCGCCATAGACCACGGAAACGGTGTTTATCGGGTTTACGGTCTTGGCGCGCCTCTTGTTTGCTTGGAATATAGCCTTGACTCTACGGCCGATGGGTACGCCTTGTTTACCTATGGCGTTGAAGATTGGCAAGTGGGTACTACTATCCACACATTGACGAAGGCAGATTATGACGCATTGAGTACACCAGCAACTTAATTAAAAAGAAAATGAGCGAAGAATTAACTATCATTACCGGGCAGGGCGAAAGCACTGACCCGGATGTTTCCCAACCAAAGGAAGCAACATTGCAAGAGAAATTAGATGCGTATTACGCAATGACGGGTCTAAAACTTGATACCAATTGTCACATGGATATGGAATATTTATCTTTGTGGTACGAAACGAAGTATTTGGCTAAAATTGTCTATAAGTGGGCGATGAAACCGGGTGCGCGTATCGTGCATTACGTGGATGGCGTGGTTTACAAGTCCGCAAATATGACGGACGAAATAGCCGAACGACTTATGAAGGAGAACCCCGCCTACGCAGATTGTTTTGTAGAAATTAATAAAGAATAACATCATGATTGGTTACAGCCGAATAGCATTATTAGTAGAAAAAGCGCTTAAGCTCTCAGCGAATACGGGCGATAGAGTGATTAACTACGGAGAGGGAAACCTTTATCCGCAGGAAATTGCCGAACTCATATACGCGTCAAAGACAGCGAGTGCTGCCGTCGAAAAAATGACGGAGAATATAATCTGTGAAGGGTTCAAAAACAAGGACTTCGCGGAAATGACGAACGGCAACGGCTGTAACATGAACGACGTGTTAGAAGCTACGGCAAACGACGTTGCACGTTTTAAGGGCTGGGCTTGGATAGTGCAGTATGGTTTGACGCCAGCAGGCTACCAGCCCAAAAACGTGTACAACGTTCCGTTTGAATACGTTCGTGCCGAGATGAACGACAATTACAAGAATGACCCTACGGTAAGGAGCTGGCGCGTGTTCAACAACTGGGAGAAACAGAGCGTAAAGTCAACAAGTGTTAAAGGTAACTCCATTGTTTACCCTACGTTCAACCCCGAAAATTTCGCAGCCGAGGTTGAGGAATGCGGAGGTATCGAGAACCACAAGGGGCAACTTTTATACGTGAACCTCAGCACTACCCGACCGTATCCTATTAGTACGTTCCACGCGGTACGTAACGAGATGGGCGCGGAGGACAAGAACGGCAAGTATGTTAACCGTACTTTGGGGCGTGGTTTCCATATGTGCAGTATTGTGTCGCACGGTGATTTCGAGACCGAGCAGGCGCAGCAAGAATTCCGCGATACGCTTTCCGAGATGATGGGGAGTGAGAACGCAGGTTCAGTGCTTACCGTTCGCGATGAGAACGTAGCCACGGACAAACCGTTTATCAAGGTAGACCAGTTAGGCAGCCCGATAGACAGGGAGCTGTACAAGGCTTATGTGGAACCGTTACGAAAGGATATCGCGATAGCTGCGTATAATATCCCGTTGCCTCTTATTGATAGCTCGCTGTTAACGTTCTCGAACGCTTCCGGTGAGGTTATTAAAGAACTGCAAAAGGTGTACAGAAACAGCCTTGCAAAGGTACGGCAACGAATTTCACGCGAATTGTACCAGGTATTCGGGGTTGACCCGTCAGTAACTGAAATTGAAAATAAATTTGAAACAGAAAATGGCATACCCGATACAGAAATTCCGAACGTTATTTGAAATAGCGACGGACGTAAAAGATAATAAGATAGAGAAAGCCTTCTTTGAGGCAGACCTATTGGATATGTTGCCCCAGGTGGGGGCGATGTACGACGCCATCCCGGACGAGTACATAGCAGACGGTGCGGACTTCGCAGGCGCGGAAAAGGTTATATGCTATTATGCCTTTGCCCGTTACTTGCAGATCGCAGACCAAAACAGTACGACCACCGGGATGAAGATTCAGACGTATGGAGGCTCGATAGTCGTTCCCGATACAAGTAAAGTTAAACGGTTTGAAGCCGAACGGGGCAAAGCCGATTTGTTTTTAGAACCTTTGGTTTGCCGTATGAAAAAAGACGGGTTTATAAAGGTATGTATAGTTCAGAACTCGCGAATAGGTCTTATCAAGTGATAGAAAGTTTAGAATCTTACTTCCGAATGTTTTTCGCTGTTACCGTTCTGACAGTTGTTTCGGATGTGAGGGACTTTATATTTATTGTCGTGATAGTGACCGCCCTAAACTGGTTAGCCGGGTATCTCGCAGACCACCGAAAGGGCAAACCGTATCAGCACAAAAAGACAATGCAAGCCGTTAAGGAGCTATTCTTGACGAGCGCCATATTGTTTTTTGTTGCCCTTACTTGTAATATGTTGGAACCCGGTATTGATTATCGGATATTGATTAAGGGTCTCACGGGTATATTCCTTATTATATACGCGAGGAACATAACCAAGAACCTACGCATTATCCAGCCGTCTAATGAATTTATAAAGGTATTGAATAGTATTGCCAATAGCAAATACTTTAGCCTTAAAAAGAAGATTAAAGATGGCGGGTATGATTTACCCATAGAAGAAAGGAAAGAAGATGGCGAACAGCAGTAAGTTAGTACCGTTCATCCTACAGTGGGAAGGCGGTTTCGTTAACGACCCGGACGATTTAGGGGGAGCAACCAACAAGGGAATAACTATAGGTACGCTTACCGAGTACAGACGGAAAAAGGGTCTTAAAGCACCTACCGTAAACGACTTGAAAAACATATCGGACGCCGAATGGCACGACGTGTTTAAATCGTTGTACTGGGATAGATGGAGGGCTGATGGGATTAAAAACCAATCAGTAGCCAATATCGTAGTAGACTGGGTCTGGGCTTCCGGGGTACACGGTATAAAGCGTCCACAACGTCTTTTAGGTGTCAAGGCGGACGGTATTGTAGGTAAACAGACCATGGCAGCCGTTAACGCTATGGACGCGGCTACGCTCTTTAAAATGATTAAAGACGATAGGGCAAAGTTTATCGACGAGATCTGCAGGGCGCGCCCGAAGAACGAGAAGTATAGAAAGGGTTGGATGAACCGTATTAATGCTATCAAGTATGAGTAGACTAAAGAAAATCGTGATATACGCTTTTGCTATCATGGTTGTGGTAGGTGTCATATCCAAGTTGGTAGATACCGTGAAAAAGCAAAGGGCTGAAATCGAACGCCTGGATAGGAATATAGACGCGATGACAGAAGCCGAAGTACAGTACATATCGAAGTTGGGTGACGCCGCTGTGAAGCGTAAAGCCCTGGAGTTATCCGTGAAGGAGCTAAAGAAGCAGAACACAGACCTATATAATGAGGTGAAAGCGCTTGACGTTCGTTTGAAAGACGCGTTATCTGTTAGTAAGGTAGTGACAAAGACCGTTATTAAGGGGGTTGTGAGAACCGACACGATTAATGGAGTGGCGATAGCCGAATACCGCGACGGGTGGAACACGATACGTTCGGAGCAAAGAGGAGACAGCACGGAGCTTTCGTACCAAGGTACGGACACGGTAACGGGGGTAATCTCGATTAGAAAGAAACGATTCCTCTTTTTTAGGTGGGGCGTCAAGTCGGTAGATTACGACGTTTCTAACAAAAACCCCAAAGCTAAAATGAAAATAGACATAGCGGTGAAGTTTAAGTAAAACACGATTTAAGGGTGCGTTCTTCGGAATGTGCCCTTTTTGCGTCTCGAACTGTGCCACTGTGCCAGGCAACGTTTTTAGGTGGCACAGTCTTTGTCTCACTTAACTTGCTGTATTATAGTTATTTATAGCGGTGTGCCAGGTGAGACAGTGAAAATGGTATAACACTTTATTTTGGTGATTATTGAAATTTACCCCCTCTACTAAATATTCGTAGTATAGTAGTATTTTATATATATCCCAAATAAAGTTATAGGAAAACGTCAGCCTCACCTGGCACAGTTGGCTTTTTCCGTTGTAACGGCTTGGTTTGTAGCGCGTTAAGTGAGACAGCGCATTTTCGAGAGGTGGCACAGTCTGAAATCTCATTTTTTAAATGCCTGGTTTTCAACGTTTTAAGTGAGACAGAGCACTTTTATTCCTAAATAATGTTAACGGAATGTACAACCTATTGATAAAAGCCGTATATTTGTAATGTCAAAAGGGAACAAGGTTGCTTTTTACCGAAACTAAAAGCACGAAACCCGAAAAAGGAAAGATTGAAAAGTGAAAGGGCTTTAATCACCGGGTTTTCTTAAGACAAAAAAACAGAGGTTGTTCCTCACCGAAACCAGGGACACGATACCCGAAAGGGAAAGATTGAAAAGTGAAAGGGATTCAACCACCGAAGTTTTTTAAAAAGTATAAACGATTAAAAAGTAAAGTTATGAAAGAGAAAGAGTTTATCATCGCAGAAGTTAAAAAGCATCTATCTGCCTCGGTTAAAAGCAGTAAGTACGAGGTTATCGAAGCGGCAAAGAACATGCCTACGTTCGAGGGGTTTATATTGCCCTACTACGTTTCCACAATGGAAGGCGCGAAATACCCGGTAGATGTCGAACACATGTACATCTACTGCGACGGGTACAACGAGTTTTATAACCTGGTGGTCGCGCAGGTTGCCGAGCGCATCCTAAAGGGCAAAAAGTATAAAGACGCATAAATTAATTAGAAACCATATAAAAACAAAGATTATGAAAGTTACTACATTATCATTTGAATTTGACGGGAGAAACGAACAAGAAGTTATTAACGTTACTAAGATGTTGAAAGAACTACTTTCGGGCGCTTCTGACGACGTTTCAGTAGAAACGCACATAGTTGCACCTAAAAAAGAAGAAAAGCCCGTAGTGGCGAGCAAAACGACCTCTACAGCCGTGCCAGCGTTTAGCGAACCATCGCAACCCGTAGCACCTACGTTCAGCGAACCGACAAAGACCGCAACCCCGAAGAAAGCGAAGCCCGAACCTGCAAAGGCAGAAGAACCTGCAAAGGCAGAAGAACCTGCAAAGGCAGAAG
>ERZ780218.560-NODE-560-length-32939-cov-29.657098_pt1 | contig 32939 bp, 33 predicted proteins | sample MGYA00510975_ERZ780218 | MGnify/ENA primary metagenome ERZ780218 (study PRJEB29588, sample SAMEA2152063) | human gut metagenome | biome: human gut; feature: human-associated habitat; material: faeces | place: Denmark | collected 2008/2010 ... | reverse complement strand
GATCTGTATCTGATATGTTATAGCATGTAGAACAATATTTTAAATTTTCTTTTGCATTTACAATAGCTGATAAAAATTCATCAGTTTCTTGTTTGCTACAATTTAATATATAAAACGCCAGTCTTACAGCCGTTTTATTCCCTATACTTGGCAATTTTTCAAATGCTTCTATTAGTTTTTCTATTGATGGTGAATAATATGACACGTTTTAATTCACTCCTTAATTATTAATTCCTACATTAACCCAGGAATATTGTATTTTCCTAGTTGTGCAGCTTGAGCACTATCTACTTTTCTTAATGCTTCATTTACACATGTTATTATTAAATCTTGTAGCATTTCTACATCTTCTGGATCTACTACGTCCTTTTTTATAATTATTTCTTTTATTTCTTTATTTCCTGAAACTTTTACACTTATTGCTCCTCCACCTGCTGTAGCATCAAATTCTTTAGAAGCAAGTTCTTCTTGCGATTTCTCCATGTCTTGTTGCACTTTTTTTGCTTCTTTCATTAATTGATTAATATTCATTCCTCCAAATCCTCCCATGCCTGGGAATCCACCTCTTTTAGACATATCCTTTTTCCTCCTTATTCATCCATTATATTAATTGGCATATCAATTGCACTAGTTACCTCATTTGTAAACTCATCCTGAGGAGATCTTTGTACATTATTGACATTGTCCTCAATTAGCTTTACTCTCATTTCCTTACCACATTGTATAGAAATAAGTTTAGTAAGTTCATTCATATTTTCTGGCTTTTCTAATATTGTTTTTCCAAATGACGTAAGTCCCTTTGGAAACTCAATTCCAACTGTCATGTCATTTATCTCTTTAGCATTTGTATTCATTAAATTTGTATATAGCATTATTTTTCCATCTTGCTTTAATTGCTTAACAATATTAGGCCATGAATCTATTTTTTTCCCTGGTGTTCCAGTTACAACATTTCTGTTTTGAATTTGCGAATTTATTTTTTCATTTTTTTTCACAGTATTATTGCTTTTTATGGCACTATTATCCACATTTTGTACTTTTGTGTGAATAACTCCTGATTGTAAATTTTGAAGTTTTTTTTCTAATCCATCTATTCTTAAATTTAACTCATTCATATCTTGTGCTTCTTGTTTACCACATAACTTCATTATTCCAATTTGAAATAAAATTGATTTTTGATTAGACCATTTTATTTGATTTTCTAGATCGGATAATTTGAAAATTACATCAAAAAGTCTTTCCTTTGATGCCACTTCAGACAATTCTTTAATTTTATTTATTTCATCTTGTGTATATAATTTTACTTGTTTACTTGTTTTATATACTAGAATGTCTTTTACATATTTTATCATTTCCCATAATATATTGTTTAAGTCTTTTCCATCATTTAACAATATATCTATTTGTTTCATACATTCTTCTATATTTGACTCCAACACCTGTCTTATGACATTACTTATATATTCTGTTTGTGGAATTCCAACTAAATCCTTTATTTTTTGTACACTAATTTCGTCAGAGCCATCTTGCAAACATCTATCTAGTATACTTAATGCATCTCTCATTGCACCTTCACTTAAACTTGCAATAGTAATAAGTGCTTCTTGTGACGCCTCTATGTTACTTTCATTGCAAACAAATTCTAACCTTTTAGCAATAACTTGGTCTGGTATTTTTTTAAAGTCAAACCTCTGACAACGAGAAAGAATTGTTGCTGGAATTTTTTGTGGTTCAGTTGTTGCTAATATGAATTTTACATGTTCAGGTGGTTCTTCTAATGTTTTTAGCAATGCATTAAAAGCCCCTGTAGATAACATATGAACTTCATCAATAATATATACTCTGTATCTGGCAACTGTCGGTAAAAAGTTTACTTCATCTCGTATACTTCTAATATCTTCTACACTATTATTTGAAGCCGCATCCATTTCTACAATATCTGTTAATGAACCTGCAAGTGCTGCTTTACATATTTCACATTCATTACAAGGTTCTCCATCTTGAGGATTTAAGCAATTTACTGCTCTTGCTAAAACTTTAGCAGCTGATGTTTTACCTGTTCCTCTTCCTCCATTAAATAAATAAGCATGACCAACTCTACCAGCCATTATTTGATTTTTTAGAGTTTTTGTTATATGTTCTTGACCTACAATTTGTTCAAAAACAGGAGGTCTAAACTTTCTATATAACGCTGTATAAGACACTTTTATCACCTCATTTACCTAAAAAAATAGTATGAGCTTTTATTTTAACCTTTCTATGGAGAGCAAACTTCCACATAAAGGGAACCACTTATTGCTGCTTCCTTCCGGACCTGACAAGGTTCGTAGCTATTTATTGGAGTTTACTTTCCATACAAAGGTTAAAAGTACTCTCATACTTTTAACATTATATACTCTTTTTTATATTTTATCAAGTATTAATTTTCTCTTTTAAAAATAAATTGGTCTAAATTTGTTATTACATGTGATGCAGTTCCATCTTCTGTTATATTTCCATAAGGCAAATCTAGTACAATAGTTGTTTTATAACTCTTATTTTCTAGCTCAATAACAAAATCAAAAGAAACTTTAAATTTCATATCTTCATTTGCAATTCCCATTTTTTTTATTAAACTACCATCATGTTTTACTTCTGTTTCACTATTAGATTCGTATATTCCAAGTTCAGTATTGCATAAGCTCATTGATATACTTCCACCTTGATTTCCTATTTCAAGGTTTTTTTCATTACTTTGGCTAGCCCCTTTATATCTTAATTCATTTTCAATTTTGTATTCATCTATATACTTAAATCTTCTTCCTTCTAGACTATTTGGCATATACGCTACCACTTTACCGATCTTAGGATTTTCCAAAATTTGTATATTTCTTATTTTAACACTTTTAATAATTTCATTTTTTTTATAATTTTCATTTTTTGAAATTGTAAAATATATATCATTATTTTGAATAACATTAATTTTCCAATCATTACTATTACTTTCTTGATTTGTAGACTCTTCTGTTCCTTCAGCTGTACTTACAATAGCAATTTTTGAAATAACAAATGGCATATTCTGTTCGCCTTTTTCCTCATATCTCATCATTATTGTTATAACCATTATAATTATAATTGCCAAAATTATAATGGTAGCTCCAGCTTTTATTGCATTTTTAATTTTTTCCTCTTTCAATTTTTTCCTCCTATTTTATACCATCTTTATATATTTTTTTACTTCTTAATTCTTTAAAAAAACTTTTAATAATATTTTCGCATTCTTCTTTCATAACTTCTGTTTGCACTTCTACTTTATGGTTAAACTTATAATCATTTAGTAGGTTTAAAACTGAACCACATGCTCCTGTTTTATAATCCATTGCTCCAATATATACTTTTTTAATTCTGGATTGAATTAACGCTCCTGCACACATACTACATGGTTCAAGTGTTACATACATTTCACAATCTGTTAATCTCCAGGAATTTAGCTTTTTACTCGCCTTTTTTATTGCAAGCAATTCAGCATGATTTGTGGTATCATTTTTTATTTCCTTTAAATTGTGTGCTCTTGAAATTACTTCCCCGTTTTTTACTATTACTGCTCCAACCGGAACTTCTCCTTTATCATATGCTTTTTTTGCTTCTTTTAATGCTAATTTCATAAATTTTTCTTCCATTTTTCCCTCATTTTATAAAAAACGATTCTCTTTATTGCTTTATAAAACCTTTTAAGAGAATCATAATTTAGATTTGTATTTGGTGTGCGAGACAGGATTCGAACCTGCGACCTGCAGTTTAGGAAACTGTCGCTCTATCCTGCTGAGCTACTCACACATTTTACTTTCTGATTATAACATTATTTTTTTTCATTTTCAAGGCTTACATTTTAAAGTTTACTATTTTAATGAATCATGCTATAATAAATAAAATTTAATTTAAGGAGTAATGTTTATGCAACGAATTTTAGGTTATATGAGAAAGGCAATAGATGATTATAATATGATTTCTGACGGAGATAGAATTGCTGTAGGGCTTTCTGGTGGAAAAGATTCTACTACTTTATTAATTGGTCTTAAAAATTTGCAAAGATTCTATCCAAAGAAATTTGAATTAGTAGCTGTTTCAATAAATCCAGGTTTTGAGGAGTTTAATTCAGAATTACTTTCAAATTTATGTAATAAATTAGATGTTAAATTTATTGAGGAAAAAAGTCATATTAAAGAAATAGTTTTTGATATAAGAAAAGAAAAAAATCCGTGTTCACTATGTGCAAACCTTAGACGTGGAATTATAAATAGTGTAGCATTAAGAGAAAACTGTAACAAAATAGCATTAGGTCACAATGAAGATGATGTTTTAGAAACTTTTTTCTTAAATCTTTTATATGGTGGTTCTATAAATACGTTTGCACCTTCAAGTTATATGGACAGATCTAAAATAACTTTAATCAGACCATTAATTTATGCTCCCGAAAAATATATTAGGAGTTTTGTTAAACGCAATAATATTGAAGTTATGCCAAAAGTATGCCCAATTGATGGAGTTTCTAAAAGAGAAGATATGAAAAAATTAATATTTGATCTTCAGGAAGATATTCCAAACATAAGAGCCAATTTGTATGGAGCTATTAAAAGAAGCACCATAAAAGGATGGAATTAAAAAGAAAATCACAACTTTTTTGAATCATTTATTATACATCTTTGCAATTATGCAACAATTCAATTTACGTAAAAGAAATTCAAATGTGGAATTCTTACTATAATAATAAAATTATGTTGGGAGAAAATATGAATTTAAATAAATATAAAAATATTCAGCTAACTAAACAAATTGATGAAGCTAATTGTATAACACATTCAGGTAAATTTCATGTTGATGACGTTATATCGACAATATTTTTAAGTAAAATTATTGAAAAGGTTATTTTACTAAGAGTATCTTCTGTAGGAAATAAAAATCTAGAAAATAAAATAGTTTATGATATAGGGCTTCGGAGAATTCGATCATCATCAAAAAAATAGAAATGGTCAAAGGAAAAATGGAATTTATTATTCATCAATAGGTTTATTATGGCAGAAATTCGGTAAGAAATATTTAAAAAAATTAAAAGTAAAAGATATAGATAAAACATTTGAATATATGGATAATGAATTAATACAATATATTGATGCAACAGATAATATGCAAACAGAATATTTAGAGAATAAAATATCACCAGACTTTATAAAGTTATGCAATCCTCTATGGAATGAAAACATATCAGAAGAAGAAGCTTTTATTAATGCATTAAAATTAACAGATGAATTTTGGAATGTTTATATAAAACATGCAATAGCTGAGGTAGAGGCGATAGAAATAATTCTGGATGAACTAGAAAAAAGCAAAGACTGCTATTTAGTATTTGACAAGGAAATGCCATACAAGAAAGCAATAAAACACTCTACTAACACTAAAGTAAAGTATATAATATTTAAATCACAAAGAGATGGATATGATATTAGAACAATAGTAGATTCATGTAAATTTAAAAATGAAATGGTTTTGGAAAATGATATAAATGCAGTAAAAAAATTAACCAAAATAGATGATTTAATATATATAGATATTCATGGAATGCTATGTTGTACGAAAACATTAGAAAGTGCAATTAAACTTGTGAAATATAATGAGGAAAAATAAATACTGTTATATAGTATAATATACGATGCTTAACATAAAATTTACATATGGGAATATATACCTTTCTTTCTTAATAGTTTTAAAAGACTTAAAACAAATTATATAAAAAGAAATGAATATAGGTTGCACAGTTTTTAAGATATGATATAATCTCATTAAAAATAGTAGTTTGGAAATGCACAAGAAAAGGATAATAAAAATGATACTATTTTATTAATTAGCATTTTATGATGATGGCAAAAAGATAGTTTAAATATATATTGGAGGAGCGAACAAAAGATGGATAATAAAATGATTGAAGTTAAAGATACTTTTTGGAATAAATTGAAACAGTTTTTTCAAAAAATTATTTCAAGAAATAAAAATAATTTGACAAATAGCGAAATAAACTCGTTTCATGAAATAGAAGAAGCTCATAAAAATAACGAAAAAATTGATGAAGAGAAAATAGAAAATATTCAAAAAACTATAGATGAGAAACAAAATATAATAGAAGAAAATGAAGATAAACAAGAATATCAAGGAAAATATAAAAAAACAATTGTTAATGGAAAAGAAATAAGATGCTCTGAAAAAGATGATGGACAAACATATACAAAAAGGTATATTTGTGTTGGAGAGAAAGAAGCTAGTTATACAAATGTAAATGGACATCAAACCAAAACATTCACTTTATACGGATATAGAAAATCTTATTCGAATGGAAGAGGTCTGAGTTTTAATGAAAAAGTAAGGGATAAAAATTTGGATAAACAAATATCAAAAACAAGAAAGCAAGGGATGATAGAAGAATTCTCAAGAGGTCCATTATTAGATTTTGATAATGAACAATATATGGGACGATATGAAAGAAAAGAAATAAAATATGAAAATGGAAATAGAACAATTGAAGATAATAAAGAAGTTATAGATGAAAGTGGAAAAACTCAATCAGTAAATGAAACACATATGCATAATCGTAATAGTTATATATACACTAAATATTTAAATGGTCAAGTTGTTTTTCAATTAGTCAGAAATGAAAAAGGCACAATAATAAAAGAATATGATGATAAAGGAAGTGTTAAAGATGCATACACATATGATAAAGATGGAAAACCAACTGAAACTTTAGATATGATTGGACAAGATGGAAAAGTAAGAAGAGTTGCAAAAACATACAAAGGAATAGAACATATTCCTGATGAAAAAATAGATTTTTCAAATGGTGTAGTGAATTTGGATGAAGAATATAAGAAATATGCTAAGGTTTTGGAACGTGCTGGATTACCACAAAATATAGCTAATATATTAGATAAAACTTATGAAGAACATATTCCAAAATTTGAATTAAAAGAATTTGATATAGCTAAACAGCAGTTAAATAAGCAAGAACAAACACAAATACATGTTAGAGAAAATCAAGAGCAAATGGAAAGATAATAATATAACAAAAAAGAGGTGGAAAATATAAATGGGAAATGACCATCCAGAGTATTTATATAGAGGAATGCGCATTAGATATGATGAATTAAAAGATTTTGTTTTTAGTGGTATTGATATGGAATTACCATACGAGCCATATATAGATGGTCAAGGAAGAGAAACTGTGCGTGATGGAAATGAATACGGAATATATATGTCTGATAATCCCAAAGTAGCTGAATATACTTATGGTAATGCTACAAATAACCCAGATGATACATATATAGAACCAAGAATTATGATTGGAAATAGAGGAAATGAATTTATTAAAATTCCAGCAATTGGAATATGTTATAAAATTTCTACGCAAGGTTTAGATATTAGAAAACCTTGGATAAATTCTATATTACAATGTGTATATAATAATGGGTTAAAAGGTGACGAATGGATTACTGATAAGATTCCTGCGGAAAACTATGAAATAATGAGTGTTCAAATAGGAAAAGATTTATTGCATGATGAGCAGTATCTAGATTTAAGTGATATAGAAGATATTAAGGAAAAGACAACTCAAATATTAGAGCAAAGAAAAAAAAGATTAGAAATCTTTGCACAAGAAATGTCAAAAATTCCCGAACAACAGAGAAAAGATTTTGGATTAGGACATTTAGAAGTTCTTAAAGAAATATATGGAGAAAATGGTTTTTATTATATGGAAAGTATGGATGAAATTGATTCTTCGTCTAATGTTGGAATGATAAGATATTTAATGGCTAATGTATATAAGAACGATACAGAAAGTATAGATTTTAGTGAATTATTATATTTACAAGATATAAAAGAAAAAGCTGAATTTATGCAAAAGAAGGGTAAAAACTTTGATTTAAAAGAATATTTGTCTAATGATTTAGAAAATATTGCTCATAAAGAAAAAATGTTAGAAATTATAAAACAAAGAGAAAATGAAAAGTCAAATACAATTGTTGTTAAGCAAGGTCAAAATCAGGATGACAATAAAAAACATAATAAAAATGAAGTTTCTCAAAATTATGTTGAGGAAAAAGATGAAATAAAAGATGACTTAGTCGATTATTATGAACAATATGGGATTGACAAGGACGAAAAATGGGAAACAATAAAAGAAAAGCTAAAAAAAGAACAAAGAAAATGGATGAAAAGATCAAGTTCAACAAATGAAAAAAAAGTTTTAGATGAAGTTTTTCAACGTATTGATGAAATTAGTGAAGTTTTAGAACTATTTAAACCTGAAAATAAAGAAAAAAGAAATCAATATGATGCAAAGTTAGAACAACAGAAAAGAAGACAAGTAATAAATAATGACATTAAAGAAGGAGTTATAATAGAAAATAATAGAATAGGTTTAGAAAGTATTGCTGCAAGTATAAAAAGTAAGCCTACAAGTCTAGAACATTTACAAGAAATTCAGCAACAAATAGCAAGTCAAATTAAAGCTAGAGAAAAAGGTAAAGATTCTATACAACTTAATACTGAAAAATCAACTCAAATAGATAATATTGAAAAATAAGGAAGAATAATATATGGATAATAGTTTAAGAAAATCATATAGCGAAGTATATGAAATACTAAATTTAATGGATAGTGCATATTTAGATAAAATTCCAGATAAGGTAAAAGATTTAATAACTAACGAAAGGGATAAGGAATTTAAAACTAATATCACAACTGATATTTCATTAGAAAAACAAGGCTTACAAATAGATACATTAACAGTACTTGCAATTTTATATTTAAATTATTGGTGTGAAAGTGAACAGGAAAAAAAGGAATTAATAGAACTTTTTAATGAAGTTGATAAAACTAATGCAGAAAAATATAGTTATGATAATATTTTTAAGAAAAATAAAGAAATTCCAATACAAGAAGTTATTAAAGAAAATAATAATTCACTTGTTGAATATAAAGAATCAATATTCTCAAGAATTATAAATAAAATTAAAGAAATCTTTTTTAAAAACAAATATTAAATAATTTTTAATTAATATTGTTTTATTTTGAATGCAGTGACACAAATATAGAAGAATTTTGAGAAAGTTTGGAAAATAAAAAAAGGCTTAAAATGGCCTAATAAAAGTTTAAGGAGCTTGTATAAAGCTCCTTTTTTATGGTCGAGGTGAAAACATTACTAAAAATGCTATATTCCTCTAAATATCAACTTTCATCCTATTCATTTTATTATTGCGGAGCAAATTTGCGGAATATTAAGTACTTTATAAGCCTTAAAATTCCAACAAATTCGCTGCAATTTTATCTTCTGTTTTAAGCTTTTAAATAATATTCGTTAAATAAATTGTGTTCTTTCATATAATTAACAAAGTTTTCGTTCTCTGAGTCAATGAAATGGCGGTCAACATCAATATAATATTTGTTAGTTATCTGAATGTCTGCATGACCTAATATCTTTTGTAAAACAATCGGTGGCATTTTAGCTTCAGCACATCTCGTTGCAAATGTTCCTCTTAACATGTGAGTATGAACTTGAGTTTTAGTTTTTCCGTCAAGATCCACATACAAATAAATATCTAACTTAAATGCAATTCTCTTTATAGCTGAATTTATTGTACCTTCTGCATAAAATCCTCCAGTAGTGTTTTCTGGGTTGTAGAATAGTAAATTGAACTTATTCTTTTTAACACGAGCTAAACATTCATTAAGATATTTTAAAGCAATATCACTTAAATGAATAGTTCTTCTACCTGTAGGAGTTTTTGTATCTAATCCAATACAGTCTTTACCATCTTCATCTTTAGTAATTGTTTTAGAAATAGTAATAGTTTTATTTTCTAAATCAATATCTTTCTTATAATCCAAAGATAAAGCTTCTCCAATTCTCATACCAGTTGTAAGCAATAGTAAAAATAAATTCTTGTGTTTACAATTATAGATAGGTGTAGTTTCAAGATAATCTACAAGTTGTCGTTCTTTATCTAGTGTAAGTGCAATTACATTAGGAACTACTTTAATTACCTTAGTTTTAGGCTTTTCAATTGCATTATAGCCACTCATAAAATTATCTCTAATTAAATTTTGGCTATAAGCATAGTCGAAAGCTCTTTTTATAATTCTAAACCTTTCTTTAATTGTAGTTGGAGAATATTTAGCAAGCTCATTAAAATAGTCAATAATTTCCATTCTACTTACTTTGTTAATAGGTTTTGTTGTAAAAGATTCCTTTTCAATCATTTTTAAGTTTGTATTGTTTTTGCTATGAGTATTGCTGTTTATTTTATGAAGCTTATAATCTTCCATATAAAGTGTTTTAGCAATATCCATAATAGATAAATTGGTTTTACTAATTATTCTTGGTCCACCATTTTTATCAATATTAAGTTTTGCCTCTAATGCTAAATTTAATGCTTCTTCTTCGGTGTCTGCAACAAATGTCTTTTTTAACTCTTTTCCTGTTATCGTATCTCTACCTAGAATAACTGTAGCTTTACTTGTTTGAGAAAAATAAAACAAATTACATCCACTATTTTTACAAATATGCATTCTTTCCAAACTATTGGCTAATTGATAAGGTTTGCTTTTACATATATTACAATTTTCACATACACTTTTATCAACATTCTTTTTAGGTCGAATTGAAGGGTATGTGCCATAAGTTATTCCATTAATTTTACTCATTTTAAAAATCCTTTCTATGATAAAATTAAAGGAAAACTATTGCTATATTGTGATTTTATGTTATAATTATACTAGATTAAGAAACATATAGCAAGGTCTTCCTTGTAATTTTATTTAAATAGTAAAATAGTTTCTCTTGAAGGTTTAAATGTCGCTTATTTAAATCTTCTTTTTATTTTATTCATTTGTTTGTGTATTCTTAAAATACTCTTTAAAAGATTCCTCCATAACAAGCCAAGACTTGCCAATTTTCTTTGCTGGAAAATCTTTTTTATGGAATAGCTCTAAACAAGTTTGATTACCTATCTTTAGTGCTTGTCTAATATCTTTTGTTTCTAAAAATATTGTTCCATTAAGTGTTTTCATAAGCAGTTCTCCTTTCGTTTAGTGTAAGTAATTAATATCTAAAAGATAGATACTTTATCTTTCATTGGAATTTCACCACTCCGCAATTCTGCCGAGTTACCCTCATTGCGTGCGACGGCTCGTCAGTCGATTACTCTGACTTCAACGCTCAAGCTGTGACTAGGTAAAAGTTTCATTAAATGTAGTAAAAAATGTTATATGATGTTCCTAAAATCTAGAACATATTTGTAAATGTTCAAAAGATTTGTACAATTCTCTTGACTATCATCAATAAAAAGTTTATAATTGATAGTGAGAAAAGACAACCGCACTTTTAAAGTTACTCACATTATATATTGATATTTGTAAAATGTCAACAAATTTTCAAAATATTTTTAATTTTCTCACAAGATAGGAAGTGATAATTATGAAATTATTAAATATGGCTGTTCCAAAGGATAGTATTTCAATGATTTTAGATCCAGCTGGAGATGTTGAAAATTATAATACTACAATATTTTTACATAAATCAAAAATAGAATTAGCAGAAGAAGATAATGAATTTTCAAAACATATAGTATTGGATTTAGACAAAAAAAATAAAAATGAAAAAATAATGAAATTTATGTGTAATCAAAAATATGGCACTTTTTTATTAGATTTTTTAAATGCAGACTTTTCAAATGCTGAAAGTGCATATAATTCATTTTTTGTTTATTATGGAATTGAAGGTATTGGAAGTTTATATGATATAAAAATGAAATATCCAATTGAGTATTCTACAAGATATGTATCAACTAAGAAATTTCTAGACTTCTATTATAAAGTATATGAACTTGTCAGTATGGATTATATAAAATACCAACAAGATTTAAGAAAAACCATAGATTTTGTTTTTGATTTACATGAACATAAAAGTACAAAAAATATAGATAAATATTCAAAATTCATGGCATATTCTTCAGCTATTAATTTAATTGGGCAATTTACTGGACGAATAGAACTGGGAATGGTTAGAAGCTTAGATAAAGAATTACCTAATGAAATGAGCGTTAATCAATTAGAAAAACTTGCTTTAGATATTGCAAATAAAAAGATTCGTAATAGTGTAGTATATGTTTACCAGAGTAAATCGTTTTTAAATCTAACATATGTTGCATTAAATGATTTAATACAAAACACAAAAAGAAATATAAGTGTATGTCAAAATTGTGGAAGATACTATCTTCAATATTCTGGAAAAGAAATATATTGTGAACTTCCAAATCAAGATGGAAGCCCAACTTGTAAATCATATGCTTCAAGAAAAGCTTATGATATAAAAATAGTAGAAGATTCTGCCGAACTTGCGTATAAAAGAGAATATCAAAGAAGAATGACAAAAGTGTATCGTGCAAGTGAAGTTGTAAAGCCAGTTATGAGAATAGAATTCAATTCATGGAAAGATAAAGCAAGAAAACAATTAAAATTATATAGAGAGAAAAAAATACCAGCCGATGAATTGTGTAAATGGCTAGAAGAAAATAAATAATTTTGAAAAAGTAGTATAAAAACTGAATTTTATATGTTATAATATATAGTAGTAAAATTTGAAAGGAGATCTAATTATGACTGTTAGAAATCAAGAATTATATAATATTATAGAAACTCTACCTGAAGAACTTTCAAACAAGGTTTTAGAATATATTGATTTTCTTAAATATGCTGATATTACAAATAGAGCACCTGAAAATCTTATTATAAAAGATAAAAAAGATTTAAGAAAAAAATTAGAAGAGGGAATTAAAGATTCAGAAAATGGGAATGTTTGCTCTATTGATGAAGCATTTACCGAAATTGAATCTGCATTAGCACAATAATTTTAGGAGGTTCAAATGGCTGAGAAATATAAAGTTGAACTATCTATAAAGGCAAAAGACGATATTAAAAGTATTGTTTTATATATAAAAAACGTACTAAAAGAGCCTTCTATTGCAAGTAGATATGCTAAAACCATAAGAAATGAAATTCAAACATTGGAGTATTCTCCACAAAAATTTGCAATTATAGATGATGATACTATAAGAGATTTAAAAATTAGAAAATTAAATATAAAAAATCATATTGCTTTCTATAGAGTAAATGAAAATAAAAAAATTGTAAATATTGATAGAGTATTATATAGCTCGTCTGATTGGATAAATAAACTATACTAATCGTGAAATTTGCAATTTTACATAAAATGTGCTATAATTAAGGTATAAGTGGGAATTCGCCCACTGAACACTCGCAAGAGTGAAGTACATTGAAAACCGTATAACGTATAAACAGGAGGTATTATTATGGCTAACATTATGCAGGCATACGCAAAGTACAAGGACAATCAGAATCGGAAGATTGCTGAATTTAAGGAACTTATTTCAAAAGTGATTGAAGAGTTTATGAACGCAACTGAGAAGTTTTCTGAAAGAGATGATTTGACAGAGTTATTTATCGAATGGAATTATAGTCTCAATGATGATCCGAACATCTTTATAAGAGAAAACGAAAATGGAACGATGAAAATCTGGGAGCAAGTTACTGAACCGCTACTTAGTAATGCATACTTATATGTTTATAATAAGAATGTATTTGAGGAAATGAATACTTTTCTTGAAAAGGCATTTCCTTGGTTAGGATTAAGAATTACAGCAAATGCTTGTTTAACAGTTACTGAGGACGGTATTAGTATTGAACTTGTATTTGAATCTCGCGAAGATATTCTTTCTATTGTTCCTGAACATTGTGATGCAGAATGTTATGTAGTTGCGCTACGCAAAGCAATGGTTACATTACTAGAACAAACTGGTGCTCAAACTGATGATAATGGCGATGAAATTTATGCCATGTATCATCTGAATTAAAAAACTTTGTTTCCTCCTGTCATATACAGTGAGGTTTTCAAAAAAAGTCCCTTTCATTCGGGGACTTTTTTCATTAGAATTTAAAATATTTACAAAGTGATATAGTAATTTGACAATTTACATAAAATATGATAAAATAATAAATAGTTTAAACATACGTGTTTATACAATACTTTATAAGGAGGTAAAAATCTCTTAATTTTTTATTCTCCCCAGTTGTATGGGGTTATATATAGATGTATGCAAATAATATTATTAAATCAACAGGAGGAATATCTTATGAAGATGAATGAAAAAACAAGAGAGTTTGAGTACAATCCATATGAATGTTGTGTGGAATTAGGAGGCTATGGTATAGTAGGAGTTCCAAGAGCTGAAAAAAAAGACCAAACTGCAGCAGGGAAGGTCGTAAAAAGAATATTTTCTGTTCTGTGTGGCTTTTTTGGTGCTTGTTTCATAGTAGCAGCAATAATAGGTTTATTTATAATGCCAGTAAATGAAATTGATGGTATAGTTAATGTTTTTGGGTATCAAGTATCGGAAAACGTTGCTACTTGTATAGGGGCTGTTAGTTTCTTTGGTGGTAGTATGATAGCCTGTGCTTTCTTTTATCTTTGCAACAAATCGTGGAATTCAGCATTGTAAACCTTCAAAGGAACTGGATTTATTTCCAGTTCCTTTTTCATTCAAAAGATATATATTTTATTATATTTACATTTCTCTATCCCATTCTTTTTCTCTATTTTCCTTTGCCATTTGTTTTACTGGATCAATAAAAGTATTAGTTTCTTTTTCAAAATTTCGAATAAGCTCTTTTGACTCGCCTAAATTGAATTTATTGCAAATCCATTCGATAAATTTTTCGATAGTAATATAAAATTTATCAATTATTTTGTGAAGTTTTTTATTTTCCTTTTCTAATCTATTGTATTTATTTTCATATTTCCATTCAAGATTAGTGGACTTTTTCTTGTATTCATTTTCTAAATTATAAACTTTAGTGTGCAAAGCTCTATTATCGGCAATTATAGAATCTCGTTCTTTTTGAAATTTAGTTGCCTCATCTACAATCTTTGATTGCTTTGAAAGTTCCTTTTTTAGTGATTTATTTTCAATAGCTAATTCCTTTATCATTTCTTCTTTGGGTTTTATAACATCATTTAAAATTTTCTCGTTTTTATTGAACATAAATTTTTTCAAATCTTTTATATCTGTTTCTTCAGGAATATCATAAGAAATACTTTCAACAAGCTTTTTAGTATTTTCAAAATTAGTTAACTCCTTATATTCAGCTAAATCTATATGCTTTCTATTAGTTTCTTCTTTGGGTAAGCCTCTTTCTAATTCAAAATTATGTGATACCATATATTCATAAAAAGCATTTTGTAGTTGCCTATAACTATCTTTTTCTTTCCAAAATTCGCTACAAGCAAGCTTGTCTATTTCATTTCCTTTTTTATCTGTAGTATGGACAACAGGCAAAAAAATAAGGTGCATATGTGGACTTTCTTCGTCCATATGCACCTGTGCAGACATTATATATTTTTCGCCTAAGTTTTTATATTTAGTTACAAATTCGTAGGCAGTTTCAAAATATCTTTTTGTTTCTTCTTCACCAATTTGTTCGAAGAAATTTTTATCTGATGTAATTATATATTCACAAGCAATATTGCTTACTGTTTTAATTTGTCCTTTTAAATCATTTTCTTTTTTCAGTCTATCAAATTCTTTTTCATAACTATATATAGGTTTTTTAATTGCATAATTCAAATATGTTTTTTCTTTATCTATATTCTTGTTAGAATAGTTGAAATTTTTTCTTTCGTTATGGCGATATATTCCTTTTAGATTATTCGCTTTATATTTCGCATTTCTTATAATAGCATAGCTCATTTTTTTATCCTCCTTCAATTTATTTTTTGACTCGCTATGCAGGAAGCTTTAGTCTTCCTGTAAGAGCAAATACTGGTATTGCAATGGTGGTAGGTTTAGCAGTTTCTTCGAAGTATTGTAACACACTACAACACTTTTTTTGCCTGATGGTAAAAAGTGTTAGTGTGGCAGGGACACCCTACAACCCCAAAACATAAATTATGCTAATCGCTAATTTATGTTTTAGCAAAAATTGGCTGCTCACAATTTTTGCATGTAGAGGTAAAATAAATTTTTCCTCTACATAGAAAAAGCAGTTCTGCTTTTTCTAATTCACTTCATTTTATATTGGCAAATAAAACAAGTTTATGAAGTGAATAGGGTAGTTATATTCTTTTTATAATAAAATCGAATATAACTACCATTTAAGCAAAATCTGCGTCGTTATATTTTTAATAGTTCAATACTATCTGCAAAACCATTTCTATAATACTTTTCAGACCAATAGTCAAAATACTCCATATAATTTTTATCAAGTAAATCAAGTTGGCTCATTACATATTTTTTTCTTTCAATTGGAACATTTTTTAATATTCTTTCAGTAATATCGTCATATCTTATAACATGTTTTTTATCTTCTTCATTTGAAATAGCAAGTATTGTTTCTTCTCTATAAGTAATCCAATCTTTAAGCAAATCTTCTTTTACTTCTCTTAAATTATTCATACTCAAACTCTCCTATACATATATTAATTCTTTAAATATAATTTCTTCAGCTCTGTTTTTAATGTTATTCATAGCTTGTACCCACTCAAGTTGGTTTGTTGCTTTTAATTCTTCATTTATTCCTTCCTGTTCTGATAATTTCTTTATAGTATCTGAAACTATTTTAGTAGCAACCCCATCAATATTAGATAAATGATTTGCAAGTTGCCCTGTCATTATTAATTCAGTATATAATCCTCTTTTGTTTTCCCTAAGATATTTAAGTCTTAAGTGTCCATATTTTCCTATATGATAGTTTTTATTATCATTTTTAATTACTAAATTAGGAATTAAATAATCTCCTTCTTTGTGATAAGTTATATTATTTCTCATAAATTTTATTCTCCTTTCGGTATATTACAATACAAAGATTCAAATTCTTCATCACTATGTGTTCTTTGTTCATAATTCCATCCACTTTTATTTTTATTATTATATTTATTATTATTATAATTAGGTCGTAAATTTTCCGTATCATGAGTCGTAGATTTTACGATTCTTGAATCGGAGTTTTTACGATTCATAGTTTTTCTAGTTGATTGATGGTTTATTTTTCCAACATATATAATATTACTTTTTCTAAAACCACTTCTGATTTCATATATTAACTTAGCTTCTTCAAGTTTTTTGAATGCTTTTGTAATAGTTTTATCAGAAAGGTTTAACATCTTTTGGGCTTCTTTTCTTGAGAAAACAAGATATATATTACCATCTTTATCTGCCCAATCATTTTTTAAAGACAATGATAATCTTGCTAGTAGTAGTCCATATAATAAAATACTATCAGAATTAAGATTGCCATATAATTCTTTATCGAATAATTCTACAGGAATTTGAATAAAGACATTTTGTAAAGCCTCATTTTTCTTATAAGGTATAAAATCCATAACAATAGTTTTCCTTTCCTAAAAAATTTTTGCGGAATAGGACTTTTTGCTGATATTTAAAGGAAAACTAGCTTTGCGGAAATTTTTTTGTTCCGTAAAATGTTAAAAAAATGTGTTGCGGAATTTTTTGCGGAATAAAATATTCAAATTTTTCAGCATTTTTTAGAATTTTTCAGAATATAAAAAAATATGCTATTCTCTAATTTTCTTAGAAAATAGCATATTTGAATGTTTTTGAATTTTTATAAATTCTCTCGACTTTTTGCAAAAATTGCAAAAATATGGTCGAGGTGACAGGGATCGAACCTGCGACCTCATGGTCCCAAACCACGCGCGCTACCAACTGCGCTACACCTCGATTAGTAGTGAACTACTTTATAAATATAACATATTCATTTAAAATATTCAAGTATTTTTAAAAAAAATTTTAATATTTTAACTTAATACCTTGAATATTATTAAAAAAAAATGTATAATACGTATAGATTATTTTATGTGCCCGTAGTTTAGTTGGATAGAATGCAAGGCTACGAACTTTGAGATCGGGGGTTCGAATCCCTCCGGGCACACCAAGAGCTAGAATAAAATTCTAGCTCTTTATAATTTTTACTACATTAGAATATTAATTATAATCTTCTAATTGAATTTGCTCTAGGCTATCAATACTTGGTACTTCAATTGAATTACCCAAATAATCAAATCTAGAACCGTGACAAGGGCAATCCCATGTATGCTCCAAACTATTCCAAGAAAGCTCACAACCAAGATGTGAACATATTGGCTTAACAGCATAAATCCTTCCTTCTGAATCTTTGTACACACCAACTTTATTTCCGTTAACATTTATAATCTTTCCTTCATCACATTCTATGTCTTCTAAATCCTCTTTTGGAATTTTAAATTTTTCCACGATTAATGATTTAGTTGTTTGTTTTAACATATTTTCAACTTCCTGTATGTTTTTAATTGGTTCAACTCTAGTAGCTCTAAATATTTCTTCATATTTATTTTCTCTATTTTGTATTTTATCACAAATTATATTAGCTGCTATATTAGATATTGTTACTCCCCATTTTTTATATCCTGTTCCAACATACAAATTTGGCATAAATTTAGAAAAACTACCGATGTACGGAATCTTATCTAAACTAATACAATCTTCTGCACTCCATTTATATCTTATCTCACAGTTTGGATATAGTTCTTTTGCATATTTTTCTAGATTCTGTTCCATTTTTAGACAATCAACATCTTCACCAGTTTTATGGTCAAAACCAACAATTAATAGTAATCTTTTATCGCCATCTACAACTGTTCTAAATGATTTAGTGGGTAACTCACTATTAATATACATTCCGGAAAAAAAGTCATCATTTTCACATTCAATTGCAATAGCATATGATTTAGACTGATACATTTTAAAAAAATAAAAACCAGGAGAATTAATAATTGGATAACGAGTAGCTAATACAACATATTTTGCACTGATATCTCCATTTTTTGTATGAACTAGATAGCCTTCTTTGCCTTTATTTACTTCTAGTACTTTTGTATTTTCAAAAATACTACAATTATTAGTTTCTAAGACTTTGTTTAGTAATCCAAAAGCATATTTTCTAATATTAAATTGAGCTTGATTTTTAAACTTTATTGCTCCTTGTATTGAAAATGGTAACTGTACTTTAGTTACAAATTCACTATCACCACCTATTGATTTTACGGCATTTACCTCATCTTGTATTTTTGGAACTTCTTCTTGCCTTTGTGTAAAAACAAAAGCATCTTGCTTTTCAAAATCACAATTAATATTTTCTTCTTTAATAATTTTTTCAATATTCCTAATTGCTTCCTCATTTGCTTCTAGGTATTTCTTTGCAAATTCTTTGCCCTCTGAATCAATTAAATATTTATAAAATAGTCCATGCTGACTTGTTATCTTAGCGGTTGTATTACCACTTGTTTTACTACATATCTCATCTTTTTCAAGTAAAATAACCTTCCTTCCCTCTTTTGCTAAATAATAGGCTGTTGTAATTCCAGTAATTCCTCCACCTATAATACAAACCTCTGTACTTAAACTTTCTTTTAATCTTGGATAATTCCTTTTTTCATTTTTTGTACTTTCAATCCAGTACGATTTCATAAATTAGCTCCTTTCTATTTTTTTATTAATTTAATTTTTAGATCCATTTGAATTTTATCTCTTAAAACTGTAAGAGTAACTTCATCTCCAGGATTTTTTTTATAAATATACTCCCTCAAATCTGCCATTTTATTTAATTTATTTCCATCTATTTTGGTAATAATATCTCCTTCTTGTAATTTAGCATATTTGGCAGGTGAGTCAGAAGAAATGCTTGCAACATATATTCCACTATCAAATTTAATTCCATTATTTAAATATGGAATAATATTTTTGTCATATGCAAATATTCCTATACTTGCTTCTTCAAATTTTCCGTTCATTCTGAAATTTTTCAATAATTGGTTTTACCATATTAATTGGAATTGCAAACCCTATTCCCTCAGCTGAAGTAATCTTTACACTGTTTATCCCTATAACATTTCCATCTAAATTAATTAATGGTCCTCCGCTATTTCCTGGATTAATTGTCGCATCCGTTTGTATTAAATTACTCATATAAATTAATTTATTATTTTCTTCAAATTTTATTGTTCTATTTAAAGCACTAATAATTCCAGCAGTAACAGTTTTTTGAAACTCAAAACCTATTGGATTTCCAATTGCATATACCTTTTCTCCAATTTTTACTGAATCTGAATTTCCTAGATTTGCGGGTTTAAGTCCTTTTGCATTTATTTTAATAATTGATAAATCTAAATCACTATCTGACCATACAACATCCGCATTAAATACATTACCACTTTCAAATGTTACATAACATTTTCCATATTTTGATCCAGATACATGCTCATTTGTAAGAATATAACCATCCTCTGTAACAATAATTCCACTACCTAATCCCAATTTATTAACACCATCATTTAAGAAAATGGTATTACCTGTATCTTTAATTCTAGAAATTCCAACAACGCAATTAATACTTTCTTCTAATAAGTCTGTAATTTGTTTATTATCACTTTTTTCCTCTTCAATAGTTCTTGATACTTTTGATATATTATTTTCATATCCTTTTTGATATGTATTAATGTCAATATTACTGTAAACATTATATAAAGTAAACATAATGATAAGAATAATTGCAATAATAACAAATTGCAAAACTCTCTTTTTATTTTTTTTCTTTCGATACATTTATATTCTCCTTTTTAGTTTACTTATATTTTTACCATAAATATATAAATTAAACATTTATATATAATTTTTACATTACTTTTTCTCTTTTATCTATATTACTAAATAAAAAATGACCCTAGCTTCACTTTCCACAAAATGTGGCAAGCTTAACTTATATGGGTCATTTTAATATCTAAATTTTCATACTTAAACTAACTTTTTGTTTTTCTGTATCAATTTTAATTACTTTAACTTTTACAATATCACCTATTGAAACAATTTCTGATGGATTTTTAACAAATTTGTCACTAAGTTCTGATATATGTACTAATCCGTCATGCTTAACTCCAATATCCACAAATGCTCCAAAATCAATTACATTTCTAACAGTACCTGTTAATATCATCCCTTCTTTTAAGTCTTCAAATTTTAATACATCGTTGCGTAATATTGGTTTTGGCATTTCTTCCCTAGGATCCCTTCCCGGTTTTGAAAGCTCTTCAATGATGTCTTTTAAAGTCATTTCTCCAATTTCTAACTCTTTTGCTAGCTCATTTGTTGAGATATTACTTAATTTTTGCCTAATTTCCTTTAAACTATCTTTATTTAACAAATCATCTTTGCTATATCCAATATTTTTTAATAATTTTTCCGTTTGAGCATAACTCTCTGGATGTACCGCTGTTATCTCAAGCGGATTGTTTCCATCAAATATACGAATAAATCCAGCACATTGTTCAAATGCAACTTTTCCTAACTTTGGAACCTTTAATAACTCTTTTCTTTCTTTTAACTTTCCATTTTCATCTCTATATTTAACAATATTATTCGCAATCGTTTTGTTAATTCCAGCAACATATGATAACAATGAAGGCGTTGCCGTATTAACATCTACCCCAACTTTATTTACTGCGTCTTCTACAACTCCAGTTAGACTTTCTGTTAATTTTTTTTGGTTGACATCGTGTTGATATTGTCCAACCCCAATTGCTTTAGGTTCAATCTTAACAAGTTCAGCTAAAGGATCTTGAAGTCTTCTTGCAATTGAAATTGCTCCTCTTAAAGAAACATTAATATCTGGATACTCCTCTGTTGCAAGTTTTGAGGCAGAATATACTGATGCTCCTGCTTCACTAACGATTGCATAATGAATTTCATGTTTTACATCTTTTATTAAATCAGATACAAACATTTCTGATTCACGTGATGCAGTTCCGTTTCCTATTGCAATCATATTTACATTATATTTATTAATTAGTTTCAATAATTCTCTTTTCGCACCATCAACATCATTTTGCGGTTCTGTTGGATAAACTGTTGTAGTTGCAAGTAATTTACCTGTTTCATCAATTACTGCAATTTTGCAACCTGTTCTATATGCTGGATCAAATCCAATAACAGTTAAATTTTTAATAGGAGCTCCTAATAATAATTGCTTTGCATTTTGTCCAAAAACTTTAATTGCTTTTTCTTCTGCTTTTTCGGTCAAGTCTGAACGAATTTCTCTGTCTATAGATGGCTCAATTAGCCTTTTAAAACTATCTAATATTGTTTCAATTAAAATATTTGCCTCTTGTTTATTATTATCTTTTATAATATCTTTTTGTATAAAATTTAAAATTGTATCTTCTGGTTTTTCTATTTTTACCTTTAAAAATTCTTCTTTCTCTCCACGATTAATTGCTAAAATTCTATGACTTGGAATTCTATTTACTTTCTCAGAAAAATCATAATACATTTCATAACTTGATTTTTCGTCTTTTGCTGCTTTAGTTACAATTAATCCATCCCTATAACAGATTCTTTTAATTTCCTTACGGTAGTTTGGATTATCTGATATATTTTCTGCGATAATATCCATTGCTCCCTTAATTGCTTCTTCTGCTGTGTTTATTTCTTTGTCTATATCTATATATTTTGTTGCAATATCATATATATCTTCATTTTGCTCTATAATAACTTGAGCAAGTGGTTCTAATCCTTTTTCCTTTGCAATTGTAGCTCTTGTTCTTTTTTTCTGTTTATATGGTCTATAAATATCTTCAACCTCTGCAAGTATTTTGGCTTCTCCCAGAGCCTTCATAATTTCATCTGTAAGTTTTCCTTGCTCTTCAATCGATTTTTTTACTTCTTCTTTTCTATTTTCTAAATTTCTTAAGTAATTTAATCTCTCCCCTAAAATTCTAAGCTGCTCATCACTTAATCCCCCAGTAACTTCTTTTCTATAACGAGCAATAAATGGTATTGTATTTCCTTCATCAATTAATTTGATTGTTGCATCTACTTGTGAAGCTCTTACCTTTAGCTCATCTGCTATTATATTTATAATCTTTTCCATTAAACATTTCCTCTTTCCTATGTAATAATCTTAAATTGCTATGCAATAAACTATTCTATCCCTAAATATTCATTATATGTAACTTCTCTATCTATTATCTTATCTGCTTTTATGTCAATGATTCTATTGGCAACAGTTTGTGTTAATTGGTGATCGTGTGAAGTAAAAAGAATATTTCCTTTAAACTTTTGCATACCGTCGTTTAGTGAAGTAATACTTTCCATATCTAAATGATTTGTTGGTTCATCAAAAATTAAAAAGTTTGCACCTGAAAGCATCATTTTAGAAAGTACACATCTTACTTTTTCTCCACCAGATAGTACATTTACCTTCTTTAATGCTTCTTCTCCTGAAAATAACATTCTTCCTAAAAAGCTTCTAACGTAAGTTTCATCAGGATCTTTAGAATATCCCCTTAACCAATCTGTAATACTCAAATCTGATTCAAACAAATAATTATTATCTTTTGGGAAATAGCTATTTGTAATTGTCGTTCCCCAAATCAACTCACCAGAATCAGGTTCTAGTTCTCCCGCAATAATTTGGAACAATACTGTCTTTGCATTTTCATTATCTGCTAAAAAAGCAATCTTATCATTTTGTTTTACTGTAAAAGATATATTATCTAGTATCTTTTCTCCGTTGATTGTCTTTGAAATATTTTTTACCTGCAATATCTCTTTTCCAGGTTCTCTATCTGGTTTAAAGTCTACATATGGGTATTTTCTATTTGAAGGTTTGATTTCATCAAGTTCAATTTTTTCAAGTGATTTCTTTCTTGATGTAGCTTGTTTAGATTTTGAAGCATTAGCACTAAATCTAGCAATAAATGCTTGAAGCTCTTTTATTTTCTCTTCCTTTTTCTTATTAGCTTCTCTCATTTGTTTTAAGACTAATTGACTTGATTCATACCAAAAGTCGTAGTTTCCTGGATAAACTTTAATTTTTCCAAAATCTACATCTGCAATATGTGTACAAACCTTATTTAAAAAATATCTATCATGTGAGACAACAATTACAGTATTTTCAAAATTAATTAAAAATTCTTCAAGCCATGCTATACTCTTTAAGTCCAAATCATTTGTTGGCTCATCCAATAGTAAAATATCTGGGTTTCCAAATAAACTTTGAGCAAGTAATACTTTAACCTTCTCTTTTGCCTCTAATTCACTCATTTGTTTAGTATGTTTATCTTGAGTTATTCCTAAATCATTTAATAGCATTGCAGCATCTGTTTCTGCATTCCAGCCATCAAGTTCTGCAAATCTCTCTTCTAATTTTGCAGCCTTCATTCCATCTTCTTCTGAAAAATCAGGTTTACTATATATTTCATCTTTCTCTTTCATAATTTTATACAGTTCCTCATTCCCCTTAATTACTGTATCTATTACACTGTAGTTCTCGAAAGCGAAATGGTCTTGCTTTAAAACTGATAATCTCTCTCCTTTATCTAAAGTAACTTCTCCCTTACTAGGTTCTATTTCTCCAGATAGTACTTTTAAAAAAGTAGATTTTCCAGCACCATTAGCACCTATAATTCCATAGCAACATCCTTTGTTAAATTTAATATTTACATCTTCGAACAAAGTCCTTTTTCCAAAACGAATTGTAACTCCTACTGCATTTAGCATTTTAATTCCTCCTAAATAGTATGATTTTCTGTACTATTATACAGTATAATTACTTATTTTTCAAATACTTTTTAAGCTTTTTCCTTCCAATAATAGGTACCTGCACTTTTTTACATTATTTCATTACATATTTTATCCTGTATACATCATATTCATTTTTTCCATCATAAAAGAGAGGCATTGCCTCTCTTAATGTAATATTATTAATCATCATAAAACAATAATTTTATTCCCCATATACCTGATATTCCAACTAGGGCATATATTATTCTTGAAATTACTGACATTGTACCAAAAATCGTATCTACTAAATTAAATTTAAAAATTCCTATTAGTCCCCAATTTATTGCTCCTATTATAATAAGGACTAATGCAATTTTATCTATTATTTTCATTTTTATCACCTCGTTGGTTATAGTATATGTAATTTATGTAAATTTTATTCATTTAATCTAACATGTCTCTCTTTTTTAGCCATAACATTGCAAGTATTCCTAGTAAAACAGATACAGTCATAATTATTACAAATCCCCAAGGATTCTCTTGCATAGGGACTCTGACATTCATTCCCCAGAAACTCGCTATCATAGTTGGAATTGATAATACAATTGTAATTGAAGTTAAAAATTTCATTACTCCATTTAGATTATTGGATATAATTGAAGCATATGCATCCATAGTTCCATTTAAAATATCACTATAAATTTTAGCCATTTCTATTGCTTGTTTATTTTCAATAATAGCATCTTCTAGAATATCTTCATCTTCATCATATAATTTTATAATCTTTCCTCTTAATGTCTTTTCCATAACAACTTCATTTGACTTTAACGATGTCGTAAAATATACTAAACTTTTTTCTAAACTTAGTAGCTTTAATAATTCTTTATTCTTCATAGAATTTTTCAAAACATATTCAGCAATTTCTGTTTCTTTATTAATTTGTTTTAATAATTTTAAAAACTCTGCTGAGTTGTGTAACAATATTTGAAAAATCAATCTACTCTTTTTGTAAGTAATTATATGTTTTACAATATTTCTTTCTATATCATGTATAATCTCATTTTCTTTTAATGATACTGTAATAAAATAATCATCTCTAACAACAATCATTCCAATAGGCATGGTCGTATATACTTCTATATCATTTTCTCTTTCTAAGATTGGAATATCAACAATAAACAAAATAGTTTCATCATCATCAATATCTATTCTGGCTTTTTCTTCATAGTCTAAAGAATAACGTATAAAATCTTCTTTTATGTTAAGATTTTCACATAATTCTACTATTTCTTCTTCTTTTGGAGAAACCACATTAATCCAGCATCCTTTTTTATATTCATCTATCTGCTCAGTTTTATTTGTTTGCATATCTGTATAATATTTTTTTATCATATAGACTCCTCCTTTTACTTTCTTATTATTTTATTTATAGTAAAAAACAGAGAATATACTATATAATTTATTATATTCTCTATTTTTAATTATCATAATCTTGTTATTTTATCTTTCAAAATCATTTAAAATTTCACTTACTGATTGATTTTGTTTGTACTCACTTTTAGTTATAGTTTTATCTCTAATATTTCCGTTTATCATCTAAATAAAGTTTTGTAGCAGACATTTTATCTATTTCGTCTAATGCGTGTATATAAGAATTTATTACCTTTTCTCTATTAAAGCTTTCTTTGTTCACTTGTGCATTTATTCTTTTCATATCATTGATTTGCTCTATATAATCAGCAATATTATCACTAATTACGTTTTTATTTAAAAAATTTGTAGACTCTCTATAATAAAATTTACTATTTAAACTATCATCAACTATAATTGAAGTATCTATATAATCCCCTCCGAACATATGACCTTCACGTAATCTTATATTATACACTTTAGTATCAAAAAGCTTAGCAAGTTTTTCATCAAGTATGTTGTATTGTAAAGTAACTATTCTATGTGATAAATTAATTAATTCCGTATTATTCATGTCTATAAATTGATTTGTATTTCCTTGTAAATTTCTCAATGAAATAAATTCATCATAATCTTTATTAGCAACTCCTAAGCTATCAATTGTGTCACCAGATTTTAATGCATCACTAATTCCAATCGTATCATGCTGTTGTCTATATTGTATACTTTTATTTACTTCATTTATTATATTTAATGTCATTAAACCTGCAACTCCTATTATGGTAACTTTTTTCCACTTTTCTTTTAATTCGTCACCAATAATTTTCATGCTACCCTTTATCTTATATAAAGTTCCTCTTTTTGTATAATATTTTTTTACTCTTTGACCACTTTTACTTCTTGCCTGTCCCCTTTTGTGAGTGTTGTTTCCTGCAGGAACATTTTGCTTTTCTGTATATCTGTATTTTTTCAAAAATTCTTCTTTTTCCATATGTGCTTTCTCCTTAATTTTATTAAAGATTACATATAATTATCTTATTTATATTATAGTTATTTTAAAATTGATTTGTCAAGTTATGTTTAAAGTTTATCTTTTCATTTACGCACTAATTTTAATTTTTTCTTGTAATGCCTTGTATAAAATCAAAAACCATGTTAACATATTTATAATTAATAATTTTGGAGGATTATACTATGAATTACAAAAAGTACAAAAAAGTATTACATCAAATCGACCCTAATTTTAAAATATTGCGGTCAAAGTCACTTTATATTGGTAATATAAAATGCTTAATGCTCTTTGCAAGAGAGAACAAAGCAGCACTTATACGATCGTTATCTGATAACCAGTATGACATCGTTCTTTTTGACAACAATACCAATGCAAGAGATTATACTTATAATACTGATTCTAGTACCGGTACTGATACTTGTATACATCTCGTTGTTTCTGTTAAGGACAAATCTTCTAAAGGAATAATCGATTATGGTCCTTTTGGAACATATCGTCCTATAGAACAATATGTATACATTTAATTAGTACACAATTATCCTAGCTACAAAGACCTTATCTTTGTGGCTTTTTTTATGAAATTTTTCTTTTAAAACGTAATACTTATATAACTAACCAAAAATATAAATAAAATTAATAATATTTTTTTCATCGCATTTATTTTTTTCTTAATTTCTATACTTTAATTTATCATACAACATTTTATATCTTATATTTTTTATTAAACTTTTGGCGTGATTTTAGTAATTGTTTTTTTAATATTTTTATGATATGCTATAATACAAAAAAATGTTAGATAGGAGGTCTTTTATGACTTTTTCAGAACAATTAAATAATTATATAAAACAATTTGAATGTTCTTCTCAAGAATTAGCAACTGCATCTAGTTTATCTTCTGCTGTTATCAGTCGCTATCGTAATGGTGAAAGGACTCCCAATATAAAAAGCAAACAATTTGAAGGTTTAGTCAATGGATTATATACAATTAGTATTAATCGAAAAATAAATATATCAAAAGAAAATATTTATAATGATTTAGCAAATACATTAAAAGATATTGTTATTGACTTTGAACAATTAAGTAAAAATTTTAATGAACTCGTTTCTACATTAAATATCAATATTGCTGATTTATCTCGTTTTATTAGTTACGATGCTTCTTTTGTTTCTAAAATACGAAATGGTAGTAGGACCCCCTCTAAGCCTAAAAGCTTTATTGAAGGGGTATGTAATTATGTTGTAACAAAATACAAGACAGAAGATGATAAAAAGTCTATATCTATACTTATTAATTGCACATTGAAAGATTTAAAAGAAAAATCTAATTATTATTTAGAATTGGCAAAGTGGCTTTCAACATATTCTACTCCAAGTCATAATTATATTAATGATTTTTTAAATAATTTAGATACATTTAACTTAAACGAATACATAAAGACTATACACTTTGACGAAATGAAGGTTCCTTTTGTTCCTTTTTACAAACCATCTTCAAAGACTTATTATGGTATAGATGAAATGAAAAAGGGTGAACTTGATTTTTTCAAAGCAACTGTACTTTCTAAATCTGCCGAATCTGTTTTTATGTGTAGTGATATGCCTATGGAAGATATGGCAGAAGATGTCGAGTTTGGCAAAAAGTGGATGTTTGCTATTGCAATGATGCTAAAAAAAGGACTTCACTTAAATATAATTCATAATCTTGATAGACCTTTTAATGAAATGATGTTAGGCTTAGAGAGTTGGATTCCTATTTATATGACTGGACAAGTCTCTCCGTATTTTCTAAAAGGAACTCCGAATTCAATTTATTGCCATTTTAATTATGTTTCTGAGAGCGCCGCTCTTACAGGAGAATGTATAAATGGATATCACGATAAAGGAAGTTACAGGTTAATAACTTCAAAGACTGATGTTGCTTATTTTAAAACAAAAGCAGAATGTTTACTTAATAAGGCAACTCCTCTTATGGAAATTTATAAAGTAGAATCTAAAAATGCCTTTGCTGCATTTATGTCTTCAAGTACAAAATTAAAAGGAAATCGTAGAAGAATTCTATCAGCATTGCCTATCCATACTATATCTGATGAATTGCTTTTAAAAATTCTAAAACATAATGACGTTGCAGCTAAGGATATTAGTAACATACAATCAGCTATGAAAGAACAAAAACAAATAATTGAAACCATATTAGAAGATAATGTGTTTGAAGATGAAATACAAAAAATATCTAAAGAGGATTTTAACAATATATCTCCCACTCTATGTCTTGCAGATAGTTTTTATGAAAATAAAATTTACTATAATTACGAAGAATATCTGGAACATTTAAAATTAACAAAAAAATATGCAAAAGATATGCCAAATTATAAATTGAATACAGATAATAAACATACATTTAAAAATATACAAATTTTAATTTGTGAAAAAAATTGGGTTATGGTTTCAAAGGCAAATAGTCCTTCCATTCACTTTGTAATTCATCATCCTAAACTTAGAAATGCTATTGAAAATTTCATTCCACCTGTCGTAGAATAAGAGAAGATAAAAAAGTAAGTGGTTTTACTAAATTCCACTTACTTTTTTATCTGTAAAATTTTAATATCCTCTTAAAAAAACTTATTGCTTAAGACTAATATTATAAAAAAATACAACTCTTAAGAGCTTCACTAAAATCCTTGTATCCGTCATTTTTTTATCTTAGATTTAAGTAAAATGTAAACTTTCAAATAGTTCAGCATAAATTATTTATGGTGCACCATCTCGGACTCGAACCGAGGGTCTTCTGATTAAGAGTCAGCTGCTTTACCAACTAAGCTAATGGTGCGTATGTTTTTTTAAATTTACCTACATATTATATTACCACTTTTTTATAATGTCAATAGTTTATATTTATTTTTACTAACATACAAAAATATTAATTATTACATAAATAAATCATCACTCAAAGCATATTCTTCACTTATATACTTTGAGTGATATATTCTTAGATAACTATTAATCATTTATTAAACCGTTTATAATATATTAATTTGTATTTTTTTCATTGTTTTTTGGATTATTTTCTTTTACCGTAGATTGATTATTAGTATTTGAATTACTGGTGTCATTCTGCGTTTTTTTCTCTTGTTCAATATTTTTAGTAGAATCCTCTTGAACTTTCTTTTCTTGTTCATCATTTTGCTGAATATTGCTGTTTTTACTTTGTTGTTTTTGCTCAGTTTTCTTAGTACCTCTTCTTATAATTCTTGCCTTTGTACTATATGTATCCCTAGAAAGTAATGTTTTTGAAATCACTTTTCCATCCTTTTTTAAGATTTTATATGCCTCACTTCTGATTCCATTTGTTCCTGCCTGTTCAACAACCTCTTTCCCCTCAGGAAGAGTATTATCATCTTTATATTCTGTATTATATGGAATATAGCTTGTTACATATGATTGCAATTCAACTTCGTAATCTGATCCTTCGGCAGTGCCAAATATTTCAACCTTTATTACACCATTACTTGTATATGCTTTTATTTTTATTGGATACTTTCTGTTATTTTTAAATTTAAAGTCCAAACTTGGCCAATATACAGTAGCATCTCTACTAACTGGAACATATGCCGCAGCAAAATAATGGCTAGTTCTACTTGTAATTTCTAAATTAGAAAGTAATACTGCATTATATAATGTTGAAGAAGTTTGGCAAACCCCACCACCATAATCACTAACAACTTTTCCACCAATATATGCAGCTCCAAGTTTATAACCTGCTTGAGGTGTTCTTGGCCCTAAAACTTTATTATAAGAAAATTCTTCACCAGGTAATAACACTACACCATTTATCTTGTTTACAGATATCTTTATGTTAGTTGTTCTATTTACATCAGCCGTAGAATATTTTGTGGAATATGTAGCAAGCCTATTAGGAAATGCTTCATCTCCTAGACTATCTGTTGTCACCTTTGGCTTCGTTATTTTTAGTGGAATAGTATACTTTTCTTGCTTTTCTTGTAACATTGTTTTTACTTCATCAATACTAATTGAAAATTCTACCCCCTCTACATGCGGATGAATTTCGAAAGGATCTTTTGTTATATAAGCATCTTGTGCTTCTTTATGTACTTCTTTATAAATATTATCTATATCAATATCATTAGGTTTAATTATTTTTACAGGAATTGTAACTTTTTCTTCATTATTTACTTCCGTATTTATTTTTTCTAAGATTATTTTTTTAAATTCCTCTTCATTTACCGAAATTCCTTCTTTTCCTGCTGTTATAATTAAATCATTCTTTTCTATATAATAACTTGGCTGTTGCACACCATTAGATAGATTTCCATTAATTTCTTTAATAAAGCTATTAAATTTTTCTTCATTAATTGTCGTCTTTAAATCTATTTTTTTACCCTTTATATTAGTTTTTATAACATTAAAATTATTACAAAATATATTTTCATTTCTTCCAACATTATAAGCTTCATTAATTGCTTCTTCAACATTATATGTAATTCCTATATCTAATGGATTTACTTCTACATTATATTCTTCATAATTAAATTTAATATTATTGTTTAATCTTGTATTAATATAATTATTTAATTTATCTCGTCCCTCTTCTAAAGACATATTAGATAAATCAACATTATCTACTTTTATACCCTTTATAATATTTTTATTTAAATTATTTTTTATTGAAATCCATAAAAAAGTGATAAGTATTATTGCAAAAACGCAAATAAGTATACCTACACCAATGTTAATCTTTTTTTTCTTAACATTATAGTTTTCGTTTAAATTTTCATTTTTTGCTACTTCTTGTTCTTTTATTTCCTCGCTTTTTTCTAAAACTTGATTCTCCTTCATTTTACTCTCCCTCTATTTTTTGTTATTAAAATGATAGCACAATAATTTTATTTTTACAATAACATTTTTATTAATGATTATTCAATTTTATTCTTTTTTTACAAATTTAAGTTATATATTTTTATACTACTGAAATAACATATAATTACTATGTTTTTTTAATTCTTCTTTCTATAACACTAATAATAACATCTTATGATTACTTTTTACACTTTCCCTTTGCTCTGGACAATTACAAGCTTTTCTTATATAATTTTAAAAAGGAGAATTAATATGATTGTAAAATTATTATCAAAAATAAGAAAAGATAAAAAAATGACTAAAATGGAAATATGTAAAAAAGCAGGTATTGATATGGGGTATATGACACATATTGAAAAAGGAGAGAGAAATCCAAGTATACAAACAATAAAAAAAATATGCAAATCATTGGATACTCCATATCAGCAAGTTCTATATACATATGATATCTCTTTAAATGATGAACAAATTAAATATAATGTAATTGATCACATATCTTATAATAAAATTCCTGCATTTGAGTTAGTACCATCTTTAATAGAATGTCCTACTAATGTCTCAAATGCAACAGTCGCAATAAAAGTATCTGACAAATCAATGGAACCTGTGCTAAAACTTAACTCATATGTCTTCGTTGCATTTAATTTACCATTAGACCACAAAGACATTGGAATATTTGAATATAATAACAAAATAATTATAAGACGCTTTCTCATTAGAAAGAAACATCTAGTTCTACGTGCGGAAAATGAAAAAATTGATGATGTAATTATTTCAGAAGATGATAATTTTATTATTATCGGTAAGATTGTCGGTACTTCAGAATAATTCTTTAATTAATAATATTGTAATTTTAAATCGAATTAATCTAAAAAAGTATATTTAATTATATATTTTTTTATAAAAATACAAAAATTATAAAAATATTT
>ERZ780218.555-NODE-555-length-33095-cov-4.767978_pt1 | contig 33095 bp, 35 predicted proteins | sample MGYA00510975_ERZ780218 | MGnify/ENA primary metagenome ERZ780218 (study PRJEB29588, sample SAMEA2152063) | human gut metagenome | biome: human gut; feature: human-associated habitat; material: faeces | place: Denmark | collected 2008/2010 ... | reverse complement strand
GAATCTTGACTGAAGCTGCGGTCTTTGCCGAAAAAATTGCTATAGATGAAGAAATTGTAAGACTGAAAAGTCATATGAAACAATTCAGAGAACTTCTTGAAACAGATGAACCTGTTGGAAGAAAACTTGATTTTCTTGTTCAGGAGCTGAACCGCGAGGTCAATACTATCGGTTCAAAGGCTCAGGATCTTTCTATTACAAAAATGGTTGTGGAGCTTAAATCTGAAATAGAAAAAATCAGAGAACAGATTCAGAATATTGAATAACCGGAGGATTTGCTATGCAGTTGATTAATATCGGTTTCGGCAATATGGTTTCTTGCGATAGGGTGGTGGCGATAGTCGCTCCGGAATCCGCACCTATAAAAAGAATCATACAGGATGCCAGAGACAAGGGTACTCTTATAGATGCAACGTACGGCAGAAGAACAAGAGCGGTTATCGTTATGGACAGCGATCATGTGGTTTTGTCGGCGGTCGCTCCGGAAACTGTAGGCGCAAGATTTGAAATCGACGAGGAGGATAACGATGAATAAGGCAAGACTGTTTGTGGTTTCCGCTCCGTCCGGCTGCGGAAAGGGAACTATATTGAGCGAGGTCTTTAAAAACAGCGATGTGTTTTACTCGGTATCCTGTACTACACGTGATCCGAGAGAGGGCGAGGTTGACGGAGTTCATTATCATTTCATTGACGACGTTCAGTTTGAAAGAATGGCGGCTGAAAACGGTTTTCTTGAACATGCCGGATTTGTAAAGCATTATTACGGAACTCCTGTCGAACCGGTTATCAGAAACCTTTCGGAAGGAAGGGATGTTGTGCTTGAAATAGAGACTAACGGCGCATTTCAGGTAAAAAAAGCAATGCCCGAAGCGGTGTTGATTTTTATTCTTCCGCCTTCTGTTGAGGAGCTGAAACGGCGCCTGAACAAAAGGGGAACCGAAAGCAAAGCTGTAATAGAAGAGCGTGTTAAAGCCGCTGCTGACGAAATAGCAAAGGCGTACGATTACGATTATGCCATTATGAACGACGGACTTGAAGACGCTGTCAGAGATTTTGAAACGGTTATGAGATCTGCCAAGGAGGATTCTTCTGAGGCGGATGTGTTCAGAACCGAGAATAAAGATATAAAAAATATGATTGATGAGGTGCTTAAAAATGCTTAGACCGGCAGTAGTAGAAATTTTAAAGAATAATGAAAGTTATTACTCTCTTGTAATTGCTGTCGCAAAACGTGCAAGAGAAATTACCGACGCCGCTTTTGAAAATAAGGAAATACTTGATGAGAAGCCCGTTAAAACCGCTGTGGATCAGTTTTATTCAGGAGAATATAAGCTTATTGAGGATCCCAGTCTGAAGAGCTGAACATGATTATAGGGGGATAGTGTGAATGCGTGGTTTGTTTTTGGTGGCTAAGGTAGCAATAAGCCGTGCCGCTTACAGCTTTGACTGCGAATACAGTTACATTGTTCCCGATGAAATGAAGCCGGATATCCAAAACGGCTCCAGGGTAATCGTTCCGTTTGGTAACGGAAACCGGCGCACTATAGGTTTTGTTACCAGGATGTATGAAACGCCGGAATTTAACGAGAAGCTCAAGCCGCTTTTGAAGCTTATAGATCAGGAATCTCTTGTTACCGACGAAATGCTCAGAATTATATTCTGGCTTAAGGAGAATACTTTCTGCACTTTCTTTGACGCTTATAAAACGGTAGTTCCAACAGGGTTCAGCTACAATTTTTCACAGCATTTTTCTCTGGCGAATACCTATATTCCAGATGATGAGCTTGACGAGAAGGAGCTTAATGTAATCAATTTTATGAGATCCGCCGAGAGTCAGCGGGAGGTCGATAACTTTCTTGATTTTACCGCCAATCCCAGACTGAAAAAAATAGTGACCGGTTTGATTGACAAGGGCTATATTCAGGAAGAGGATAAGCTTAAAAGGCGCGTAGGCGATGAAACGGTAAAAATGGTAAGGCTCTCGGATGAATACCTTAGTTCTATTGAAGCAGGAATATCCGTTTCTCTGACTCAGAAGCAGAAGCTGGTGGTAAACCTGCTGGAGGATTGCTCAAGCGCTTCCGTAAAGGAAGTTTGCTATATGACTAACTGTACTTCCTCGCTTTTAAAGCGTATGGTGCAGAAAAAGATCATCGCCGAATATAAATATGAGGTAATGAGAAACGCTATCGGCGGAGTTGAAGAGATTTCAGATCCGGAGAGTATTGTGCTTAATGACGAGCAGCAGAAAGCCTATGACGGAATTATGTCGCTTATTGAGAGCAATAAGCCTGCGGGCGCGCTGCTTTACGGCGTTACAGGAAGCGGAAAAACCGCCGTTTTCTTTCGGCTGATAAGTTCGGCGCTTAAAGCAGGAAAAACGGCTCTTATGCTTGTTCCGGAAATTTCCCTTACGCCTCAGATGCTAAGTAGATTTAAAGCTTATTTCGGCGGCTGTATAGCAGTTCTTCATTCCTCTCTTTCACTGGGTCAGAGAACAGATGAGTTCAAGAGGATAAAGAACGGCGAAGCCAAAATAGTAATTGGGACCAGAAGCGCAGTGTTTGCGCCATTAGCTAATATAGGCGTTATTATTATGGACGAGGAAGGGGAGCATACTTATAAATCCGAAACCTCTCCGAGATATCACGCAAGGGACGTGGCTATACAGAGATGCGGCTTTCACAATGCCGTGCTTGTTATGGCTTCTGCAACTCCGTCGCTTGAAAGCTTTTATTACGCAAAAAACGGAAGATTTCATTTGTTTGAAATGCACAAGAGATATAATGACGCAGTCTTGCCCGAGGTTGAAATAGTAGATATGCAGCAGGAAGCCGAGGCAGGAAACTATTCTTTATTCAGCCGCAGACTTATGGATAAGATAGGAGAAAATCTATCAAAAGGCGAGCAAACGATACTGCTGCTTAACAGACGGGGGTTTAACACCTATGTGTCGTGTCTTGATTGCAAGAAGCCGCTGTCTTGTCCCAAATGCGGAATTCCGCTGACATATCACAAAAAGAACGACAAGCTGATGTGTCATTACTGCGGCTTTGCTATGGATAATGTAAGCGCATGTCCTGAATGCGGTTCTGATCATCTGCATACCGGAGGCGTAGGAACGCAAAGAGTGGAGGATGAGCTTTTAAAGGCATTTCCTGAGGCACGGATACTGAGAATGGATGCGGATACGACCTATTCAAGGTATTCATACGAGGAGGGCTTCAAGTCTTTTGAAAACGGTGAATTTGACATAATGCTAGGAACTCAGATGATAGCAAAAGGTCTAAATTTTCCGAATGTGACGCTTGTCGGAGTTGTGTCGCTTGACAAAGCGCTTTTTACCGGCGATTTCAGAAGTTATGAAAGAACGTTTTCTTTGATCACTCAGGTCGCAGGGAGAAGCGGACGCGGTGAGAAGTCTGGCTTTGCTTATCTTCAGACGTTTGTTCCGGATCATTACGTGCTTAATCTGGCGGCCCAGCAGAATTACGATGAATTTTATGAGCAGGAAATCGCTTTAAGACGGTCGCTTACCTATCCGCCGTTTTGCGATATATGTGTTATAGGCTTTTCCTCACCTATGGAAAGTAAGTCTATAGAGGCTTCCGATTGGTTTGTGGCTCGAATGAGCAGCTATATAAAAGAAAACGGAATAAAAATACCGCTGCGCGCGTTGGGCCCTGCTCCCTGTACGCTCGAGAGGATAAACAATAAATTCAGGTACAGACTTATTCTGAAATGCAAGAATTCAAAAACTTTCAGAAGTGTTATCAGCTATATGCTGACTGAATTCTATAAAAACAAAAGTTTTGTAAAGGTAAGTATTTACGCCGACATTAACGGAGATATAGGTTTGTAAGAAAGGAAATAGGACTTATGGCAATCAGAAATATATTAAATAAGAGAGATGAAACTCTCCATAAAATTTGTAAGCCTGTTGAAAAATTTGATGAAAAGCTCTGGACGCTGCTTGACGACATGGCAGAAACCCTTAAAAAAGCTGAGGGAGCAGGTCTTGCAGCTCCGCAGGTGGGCATTCTGAGGAGAGCTGTTGTTATCGATGCCGGTGAGGGACTGTGCGAACTGATAAATCCTCAGATACTTGAAGAATCCGAGGAAAAGCATAAAGTGATAGAGGGATGCCTTTCATGTCCGGGCGAATGGGGATATACTATCAGACCTGTCAGAGTGAAATTCAAGGCGCAGGACAGAAATGGAAATTGGTACGAGAAAGAAGTATCAGATCTTTTTGCACAGGCTGTGTGCCATGAAACAGAGCATCTGGACGGACATTTGTTCCTTGAAAAGGTAGTCGAATTTGTAGACGTAGACGAAAAATAAAAAATCCGCATAAGCGAGGTATAACAGTGAATATAATTTTTATGGGGACTCCTGATTTTGCAGTTCCGGCGCTGAAAGCGCTGTATAATTCCGCTCACAATGTGACGGCGGTTTTTTGTCAGCCGGATAAGCCTAAAGGGAGAGGCTATAAGTTAGCCTCTCCTCCTGTCAAGGTTGTAGCTCAGGAGTATGGCACGCCCGTTTATCAGCCTTCCAGCTTAAAGAAAGACGGCAAAGAGTACATTGACTTAATTTCAGGCTTAAATCCGGATTGTATAGTAGTAGCGGCATACGGAAAAATACTTCCAAAGACGGTGCTTGATATACCTAAGTACGGCTGCGTTAATATTCATGGTTCTTTACTGCCTAAATACAGGGGAGCAGGTCCGATCCAATGGGCTGTGCTTAACGGAGAAAAAGAAACCGGTATTACTACCATGCTTATGGGAGAGGGTCTTGATACGGGAGATATTCTTCTGCAGGAGTCAACTACCATAGGAAAGAATGAAACGTCGGCTGAGCTTTTTGACAGATTGGCTGAAATGGGCGCCGAGCTTATGCTCAAAACGCTTGAACAGCTTGAGAATGGCGGGATTGTTCCGCGCAGACAGGACGAAAGCAAAGCTTCTTACGCCCCCATGCTTTCAAAGGATATGTGTCCGATAGATTTCTCCCAGCCGGTAAAGAAAGTTCATAATCACATTTGCGGACTTTCCGATTGGCCGTGTGCCGTTACTGAGCTTAACGGCAAAAGGCTGAAAATTTACAGATCGGAGATCGTATCTGAATCACCCAGCGGAAAACGTCCCGGAGAAATAGTTGATCCGAAAATATTTTCAGTTGCCTGCTCCGATGGTGTTATCAGATTTACAGAGGTTCAGTCTGAAGGCTCTAAGCGTATGAAAACAGAAGATTATCTCAGAGGAAAACCTTTGAGCGGGGACGAAAAGTTGATATAATGATGTAAGTTGATTTGACTTTACAGCGCAAAAACTGACAAGGTTATTAACTTTATGCAACGATTTAAATTGCGCATCTGAACTACAATTCGGCCATGATTGATATAAAGTTGCATGACTTGACAACGTGAAGTGTGTCTGGTTTTGCACCTTGACGTCGTATTTTTGGTGTGAACATAACAAATTGGAGATTTAAATGGGAAATTCAAGAAAAACGGCATTAAGGCTGTTGACAAAGCTTGAAAGCAATTCATCATATTCAAATATTCTGCTTGATGATACTTTGAAAAAATCAGATTTGAGCTTACAGGATAAAAAATTTGTTTCTGCTTTGTTTTACGGAGTACTTGAACGCAGACTTACCCTTGACAGGCTGATAGAAAAATATTCAAAAAAGCCCGGAAGCAAGCTGAGCTCCGAAGTCAGAAATATTCTGAGACTTGGTTTTTATCAGCTTCTTTATATGGATTCTGTGCCGGACAGCGCAGCCGTGGACGAATCTGTCAAGCTTGCAAAGAATAACAGGAATGCGTCGGTGAGCGGTTTTGTTAACGGTATGCTGAGAGAATTCATACGAAACGGAAAAAATCTTCCGGTCGGCGTAAATGAAGCTGAAAAGCTTTCGATTGAGTATTCATGTCCGGAATGGCTGGTGGAAAAGTGGCTGGACGAGTACGGAAGAGAAGTAACCATGGCATTACTTGAAACTTCCGTCGGACAGGCTCCGACTACTGTCAGGGCAAATACATTGAAAAGTACTGTTGAGGATATTATATCTGTTTTGCAAGGCGACGGCTTCGGCTGTGAGAGGGTCGGATATGCGGACGGATGTATAAAAATCTGCGGCTCAGGCTCAGTAGAATGCAGTGATGCTTATAAAAAGGGGCTTGTTCATGTCCAGGATCTGTCCAGTCAGATCTGCTGCGCAGCATTGGATGTCCGCCGGGGGGATCTTGTCCTCGATATGTGCTCCGCTCCCGGAGGAAAAGCCTTTACGGTCGCTCAGCTTATGGGCAACGAAGGCGAGATTTATGCTTACGATCTGCATGAAAGCCGGGTCAAGCTAATAGCAAGTGGTGCAAAGCGTCTGGGGATCAGTATTATTAAAGCTGAAACAAACGATGCAAAGCTTCTTAATGGTAATATTCCGCAGGCTGACAGAGTTTTGTGCGACGTGCCTTGTTCCGGGCTGGGAGTTATAAGACGTAAGCCTGAGATCAAATATAAAAATCCCGGCGATTTTGAAAGACTTCCTGAAGTGCAGTACAAAATTTTGGACACTTCATCAAGATATCTTAAACCCGGAGGAACGATTGTTTATTCGACATGCACCTGTTCAAGGGCAGAAAACGACAGGGTCATAGAACGCTTTTTAAGCAAGCACAGTGATTTTGAGCCGTGCGCTCTCGGAAAAGGATTAACCGGCTTTGAAAATGAATATAAAGTAACTATAACGCCGGAGAAATTCGGTTCGGACGGATTTTTTATTGCGAAGCTAAGAAAACTGAGGTGAGATTACGGTACAGACTTGCGATAACGGAAAAATTGATATATTGTCTATGCTGCCTGACGAGCTGGAGAACGCCGTTGCAGAGATTGGTGAGAAAAAATTCAGGGCAAAGCAGATTTTTGAATGGCTTCATGTAAAAAAAGTTTCCGATTTTGGCCAGATGACTAATCTATCTGTACAATTTCGCGATGTTTTAGATCAAAAATTTTGTATAAAATCACTATTTATATGTAAAAGACTTGAATCCAACAGCGATAATACTGTAAAATATCTATATGAGCTTGAAGACGGTAATCATATTGAATCCGTGCTTATGGAATACAGTTACGGAAATACGCTTTGCGTGTCTACTCAGGTAGGCTGTAAAATGGGGTGCCGATTCTGTGCTTCTACTATCGCGGGATTTAAAAGAAATCTGTCTGCAAGCGAGATTCTGCTTCAGATTTATGAGGCGGAGCGTGACAGCGGCAGAAAAATTTCCGGAGTGGTTTTAATGGGAATAGGGGAGCCGCTTGATAATTACGATAATGTTGTTGACTTTCTCAGACTTTTGTCGTGTCCCGAGGGAACCAATATGTCTTTAAGGCACGTTTCATTGTCTACCTGCGGAATTGTTCCCAGGATATACGATCTTGCCGGTCTGAATCTCGGACTTACCCTTTCGGTTTCGCTTCATGCTTCCGACAATGCGGAAAGAAGTGAAATTATGCCGATAAACAACAGGTATGATATAGATTGTCTTATGAAAGCATGCAGGGATTATTTTAAAACGACAGGCAGGCGTATTTCTTTTGAATATGCGCTTATAGACGGGCATAACGATTCAATGGACGACGCGCGCAGGCTTGCTAAGCTGCTTGAGAATTTCGTGTGTCACGTAAATATTATTCCTGTAAATAAAATAAAAGAAAGAAATTACAGCTCCGACAGAAAATCTGCACAGAGGTTCAGAAAATATCTTGAGGAGCTTGGCGTAAACGCTACGGTAAGACGTACGCTTGGCGCCGATATCGATGCCGCCTGCGGTCAGCTCAGGCGTGAATATGAAATATAAGAAAGGTGGTGAACTGCTTGTATTTGGCTTCAAATACGGATATAGGCAAAGTACGCAAGGAAAATCAGGATCGCGTTAGAATTGGAATGATAGACGACAATACCGCTCTCGCTGTTGTATGTGACGGTATGGGTGGAGCGCTTTCCGGTGGGGTTGCAAGCGAGGTTGCAATTACGTCGATTTATGACAGGATCGCTGAGAATTACCGGGCGGACGCCGGAGCGAACAGCATAAGAAATCTTATGCTTACGGCGGTGCACGGAGCCAATACCCTTGTTTATGAGAAAAGCAGGGAGGATATTGACAAAAACGGAATGGGAACTACCTGTGTCGCCGCTTTGGTTGCGGGGCGAAAATGCTATATAGTCAGCGTAGGGGACAGCAGGGCGTACCTTATGACCGAAAGCAAAATAGAGCAGATTACCACCGATCATACCTATGTTCAGATGCTTTACGAGCAGGGTATGATAAAAAAGGAAGAAATAAAGACTCATCATATGAAGAACGTTATTACAAAGGCCGTAGGCGTTGAGGCCGACGTTGAGGTAGATTATTTCGAGCTTGAGCCGGAGGGTAATTTTACGCTTCTGCTATGCTCAGACGGAATGTCAAATTATTGCACCGATGAAATCATATATGACTTTGTCTTTGGAAAAAATCTTGACGATGCTGTTGCAGATTTAATAAATTATTCCAATGAAAAAGGCGGTAAGGATAATATTACCGTGGCGCTTATAGCAAATTAAAAGAACGAAGAAAAAAGGCGGTGATTTTCCGCCGGGGATGCAGAAATTAAAGCTAGGAGTTGAATTTAATGGATTCTAATATCGGCAAAAAGCTGGACGGCCGTTATGAAATTACAGAGCTTATAGGCGTCGGCGGAATGGCTGACGTTTACAAGGCTGTTGACGTTATGGAAAACCGTGTAGTTGCGGTTAAGATCCTTAAAGATGAATTTTCCCAGAACGAGGAATTTCTCAGACGTTTCAGAAATGAAAGCAAGGCTATTGCCGTTCTTTCACACCCCAATATCGTAAAGATTTACGATGTTGGATTTACGGATGAGATTCAGTTTATCGTTATGGAGTACATAGACGGGATCACTCTGAAGGAATTTATCGAGCAGCAGGGAGTGCTGCGCTGGAAGGATGCTCTTCATTTTGTAACTCAGATTCTCAGAGCTCTCCAGCACGCTCATGATAAAGGAATCGTTCATAGAGATATCAAGCCGCAGAATATTATGCTTTTCGCCGACGGAACCATTAAGGTGATGGATTTCGGTATCGCAAGGTTTTCGAGAGTTGACGGAAAGACTATTTCGGATAAGACTATCGGTTCCGTGCATTATATTTCTCCCGAGCAGGCAAGAGGTGATATGACCGACGAAAGAAGCGATATTTATTCTGTCGGAGTTATGCTTTATGAAATGCTTACCGGAAGAAAGCCTTTTGACGGAGAAAATCCGGTGGCTATCGCCCTGAAGCATATGCAGGAGAATGCGGTTCCTCCAAGCGAGATCATGCCGTCTATTCCCGAAGCTCTTGAGGAGATCGTAATTCATGCGATGGAGAAAAATCCTGCAAGACGATATCAGTCCGCCGCTGAGATGATAAAGGATATTGACACCTTTAAGCTCAATCAGTCGGTTGTTTTCGGTTATAAAAATAATACTGTGGACGATTTACAGGATGAATCCACCAGATATTTCAGCCCTGTTCCGATGGACGGAGAAGAGGAAGATTACGACGAGGATGATTACGAGGAGGAAGACGATGACGAGCCGGAGAAGCGTTCCTATGTGGTTCCTATTCTGATGGCGGTTACCGTGGCGGTTGTCATTATCGCAGCAGTTGTAATTGCATACGTAGTAATAAAGAATTTCAGCGCTCCGAGCACTCACACCTCGACTATAACCATTCCGAACTTTGTAGGTAAAAATATAGTTCAGGTCCAGCAGGATTATAAAGATAAGCTGAATTTTGATATTAGCGAGGAATACAGTACCGAATATGAAGAAGGCATTATCATGTGGCAGTCCGTAACGAATAAAAGCGTACGCGAAGGCTACACGCTTTCACTTACGGTCAGCAAGGGACAAAAGCTTATCACGGTGCCTGATATGACGAACAAAACCGAAGAGATTGCCAGAAGCGAGCTGACGAGCGCCGGATTTAACGCTGTTTTCCGATATTCATACGATGACAACGTGGCGGAAGGGCTGGTTATAAAGACGGAGCCCGCTGCCGGAGAGCAATATCCGGAGGGCGCCGATATTCTGGTATTTATCAGCCGCGGCGAGATGGAAACACAGGTTAAAGTTCCTAACGTAGTCGGGCTTACTGAAGAAAAGGCGCTGGCTAAACTTACGGAGAACAAGCTTACCGGAAAGGTTCAGGAGGTTCAGCACGAAGGCGACAAGGGCAAGGTCGTTTCCCAGAGTATTAACGATGGCGAGTATGTGGATAAGAAAACGGAAGTTATCATTTACGTTTCCACAGGTGAGACCGATCCCATAGATATGCAGCTGAGATTACCGCTTCCTTCAGGAGTGCACGGTTCATATACGATTGAGGTGTACCGTGACGGAAATGTGGCTTACACACAGTCGGTGGCAAGAGCTGAAACGGTTGCCGGAGGTACAGTAAATATTAATATTTCAGGAAAGAAGACTGAAACGCTTACGATAAATATCAGAAATGATGAAACCAATCAGACTGTTCAGTATGCAAGATATAACGTTGATTACGACAATCAGGAAATAACTCTTGAGGGCAGTCTGAATGAGAGCGGATTGCTTGGTATAACTCCAGAAACAACAACGACTACAACAACTACTACCACTACAACAACTACTACTTCGTCTAGTGAGCCTACAGACGTTCCGCCGGCTGAGGAATCGTCCGATGAAGATTTAACGGAACAATAAAGCGCTATGACAGGTTTAATAATTAAAGCAATCGGGGGCGTCTACACTGTAGAAGCCTCCGACGGCGTTTATGAATGTAAGGCAAGGGGAGTTTTCCGAAAAAGAGGAGTTTCTCCTGTTTGCGGGGATATTGTGGATTTTTCTGTTGAAAAAGACGATACCGGAGTTGTAACTGAAATTCACGAAAGAAAGTCGCTTCTTATAAGACCGCCGCTTGCCAATCTTGATTTGCTTGTATTTGTAACTTCTACATGCGAACCGGAGCCTAATCTGCTGTTACTGGATAAGTTTATTGCTATAGCCGAGTATAAAAAAATAACTCCCGCTATTGTTTTTACAAAAATAGATAAAGCTGATTGTTCGGAATATTGTAAGATCTACAGCGGTGCGGGGATCAACGTTTTCTGCGTTGACAACACTACCGGAGAAGGCGCAGATAAGGTTAGGGATTTTCTTCGAGGAAAGCTTTCGGCTTTTACCGGCAATACGGGAGTCGGCAAATCATCGCTGCTCAATAATATTTTTCCCGGACTTGATCTGGCTACAAACGAAATAAGCCGAAAGCTGGGAAGAGGAAAGCATACTACTCGTCATGTAGAGCTTTTCAAGGCAGAGGACGGCGGATACGTTGCTGATACACCGGGATTTTCAACCTTCGATACAAACAGATATGATATAATCTTTAAGGACGATCTTGCCGGGTGCTTCTGTGAATTCAGAGAATATATCGGCAAGTGCAGATTTGCAAACTGCAGTCATACAAAAGAAAAGGGCTGTGCTGTCATACAGGCTGTGAATGACGGCAAAATCGCAGTTTCGCGGCACGAAAGCTATAAGGAAATGTACGAGCAGGCAAAGCAGCTCAGGGAGTGGGAGTATAAGAATGAATGACTGTGTGATTTTTACAGGCGGAGAGCTTGACAGCCCGGAAAGGCTGGATAAGTCGATCTGGAAAAACGCTTTTGTAATAGCCGCCGACAGCGGATACAGATATGCGGAAATGCTGGGAATAATTCCTGACTTGGCAATGGGTGATTACGACTCGCTTGGATACGTTCCGAAAAACTGCGGTGAGGTCATGACTTTCCCTAAAGAGAAGGACGATTCGGATCTAATGCTTGCCATACGGGAAGCTCTTAAAAGGGGATATAAGAATATAACGGTAATAGGAGCTTTGGGCGGAAGATTTGATCATACATTTTCCAATATTCAGTGTTTAGGATTTATTGCAAAGCATGGGGCTTCGGGAAGAATAATTAGCGCCGATGAATTGATTGCACTTAACGGTCCAGGAGAATACAGCGTCAGGAGAGATGATTCGCGTTCACTTTCGCTTTTCGCCTATACCGAAACTGTGTCCGGTCTGACTGTAAGCGGCGTGAAGTATCCGCTTGAAAATTCTGAAATTACAAACTTTTTTCCGATAGGTCTTTCAAATGTTATAACGGAGGATTATGCCCGTATTTCCTTTAAAAGCGGACTTCTGCTCATGATTTTTTCCCGTCTGTGAACCAAAATATGAAGCAGTGCATAATATGTATTACTAAATATTTTGGAGGTTTTACTTATGAAAATAGTTGTAGTTAAAAGTCCTAAGATACTGTCAGGTTTTCTGAGAATGATTTTTAAAATCAAGAAAGAGGACTGTAGCGGCTGATACTTAAAAAATCCGGTTAAAAGCCGGATTTTGTTTTATTATGATTATGCGGACGAAAAAAGCGCTTTGTAATTTAGTTAAAAGCAATGGGATACAGAGATATACAATAGTTCAGCATGGTGAAAAACGGCCGATAATTCAACGTAGACTGATCATAATTTTGTCTTGCATTTAGGATGTGTTCATGCTATAATAATAAACAAGAAAACGTAAAGGGCTGAAAAAATGATATACCGGATTAGCTGTGACCGCTGGGGCAGGTTTTTTACCGTTCCGTGCAGTGTTGTCGACGATTATATAAAGCTGAGCGACGGCGAATTTGTAAAGGTTCTGCTGTGCATTTTGTGTAGCAATTCAAATATTGCAGATACTGAGCTTCTTGCCGGACAAGCAGGAGTAAGCGAGCAGACCGCTCATGATGCTGTTATATACTGGGCAGGAAGAGGAGTTATTTCCGCCGAAAGCGATAACGGCATATCGGTAAAGAGCTCTGAAGCAGCCGTTAAGGCGCCGACTGTCAGCAGGGCGGTCACTGCTCCTGTCAGCGCAGCGGAAGCAATCGATCCCGGAAGAAATACTTCTGCGGTAAGGTCGCTTGTTAAATATTCTCCAAAGGAGCTTGCTGAGATAGCGGAAAAGAACCAGGATATAAAAATGCTTATAAACGATATACAGAAGACCCTGTGCAGGACTATCAACGCCACCGAAACGGCGGGACTTATCAATTTGTATGAATACTACGGCTTTTCAGCCGCGTCGATACTTATGATTGCAGAATACTGCCATCAGCTTGGAAAAGACAGGTTTGCATATATTGAAACTGTAGCGAAAAACTGGTTTGAGCGCGGAATCGTCAGCTATTCTGATATCGAGGCTGAAATTATCAGGCAGTCCAGGATAAAGTCTTATCAGAACACAGCGGCAAAGGTTTTAGGGCTGGAAAGCAAGCCGTCAAAAAGACAGCGGGAGTATATCGACAAATGGAATGAGATGGGCTTCAGTACGCAGATGCTCGCTATTGCATATGAAAAGTGCATGGACAGCAAAAACAAGCTGAGCTTCGGTTACATTGACGGAATACTTAAAAACTGGGCAGGAAAGAGCATTATGTCGCCTGAGCAGGTTGCCGACGACGATAAAAGATTTTCTCAATCGGCAGTTAAAAAATACGGCGGCGATAAAAACAAGGAAACCTCCTACGACCTTGACGAGTGGGAGCAGTTTGCAATGAACTATAATCCTAACAGCAGAGGTGGTAAGGAATGAAATACAGCGAACGGGCTTTCGAGCGTGCAGAAGCGGAGCTTTCAAAACGCAGAAAGAGCGCCGAGGAAATACATATTAAGCGTACTGAGGAAATAGAGCGTATTGCTCCGGAGATAGCTGTTTTACAAAAGTCGCTGGCTAATACCGGCGTTGAGCTTATGAAGCTTGTTATGGAAAAAAGAGATGATACGGCGGAGATAATTGAGAAAGTCAAGAAAAAAAACCTCAGTACTCAGGAGACGATAAAGGATCTGCTGGAAGCCGTTAAGGGCGACCGCCATTATCTTGACGTTCCTTATTTTTGCAGCGTGTGCGGAGATACCGGATATATCAGCGGAACAAGATGTGAATGTCTGAAAGAACTGCTTAAGAAGTATACAATAGAGGAGATCAATGGACACTGTCATATAAAGCTGCACGATTTTACCGAGTTCAGGCTTGAATATTACGATAATAACAGTATTAACGGAGTTGTCCCAAGAGAGAAGATGGCTCAGAATTATCAGTATTGCCGGGATTATGCGCTTAATTTCGGAAAAGGTTCTCCGTCGCTGTTTTTCTTTGGAAAAACCGGTCTTGGAAAAACCTTTCTTTCGTCGTGCATAGCGAAACAGCTGACGGAAAACGGTTTTAATGTCGCTTTCGGTTCTATTCTCGATTTTCTTCGCACCGTTGAAAATGAAAGATTCGGAAGGGCGGAGGGGGACACGCTGGAGATACTGATTAATGCGGACCTGCTTATTCTGGACGATCTCGGTTCTGAATTTCAGACCGCTTTCAACGAATCTGCATTATATGATATTATAAACAGCAGGATCAATCTTGACAGACCTACTATTATCTCCACTAACCTTTCAGTGTCCGAGCTGAACGGAAGATATAACGAGAGGATAGTTTCCAGAATCACGGGCTGTTTCAATCCGATCCCGTTTGTCGGCAAGGACATTCGTCATGTGAAAAGGCAGTTTCAATATTGATTAGTGCTTGTTCACATCAGGCTTCACATCAGGCGTTTTTTTGCGACAAATGCATCATAAAAATTATTTAGGAGATTTTGCCAATATGTTTGACGATTCGGATTTAAAATATTTTAGGAAACAGGATGACGTTGATGAAAAGAATCATGCATCTGCCCCTCCCATAGATCATCCTGACAATACCGAAAACCGTTCGGCAACTCCGCAAGTAGAATATGAATATATTCAAGTTGACGAGCAATTTCATAAAAGTATATTAAAGGGATATATTCGTTCAAATTTAGGAGTGACTGTATTTGCATTTGCCATTTTTATTATTGCGCTTTTGGCGCTGATTTTTAATTCCAATGTATTAACACGAATACCTCCGCTGATTTTAGGTTTGTTTTCACTTGTCGGTATTGCGGTGCTCATTTCAGATATGATAAAGGTTGCTAAAAAAGAGTATAAATGCAGAATGGACAAAGTTATAAGTATTTCGGATGGACAATGTAAGATTGCAGGCAGCTCTCAGGATTGTAAGGTTTTCTACCGAAATCATAAGGATTTAAATGTAAATGATGCGGTCGTTGTAATACACATAGGGCGTGAACTTTACATATACAAAACAACTGACGAAATATGATAATAAAAAAGTATATAAATAACCCGAAAAGATTTTAAATATTTTTTCGGGTTATAATTTTTTTGTCATAAAACCCGCACTTTTTAGTTATGTTCTCCGAATACAAGTTGAATTGCAGACATATTATTGAACAGAAGCTTTTGGACAGCGCTCGGTTTGTCTTTACTTAATATGAATGCGCAGAAATCTTGTACGTTCAGGATATTTTGCGGTATATTTCATACGATGTCCGAATATATTGTCTTAGCAAGATAAAAACAAACCAAGATTTTTAGGAGGACGCATTTATTATGGGAACTATGGAATTCAAAGTCAATCGGGAGACCTTTACAGCCAGTCAGACCGCTCTTGATACGACGGTAGAGCAGGCTGTTGAGCGCGATTTTGTTCTTCCCGATTACTACCCTGATATTTTCAGGATCTTAAAATGCCGTGTGATACCTAAAATTATGTCACACAGCATTAACGGCGAAAAAATGACTTTTGAACTGTCGGTACTGATAAGAGTTATGTATCAGAGTGAGGGAAGCTGCAAGGTAAACTGTCTGGAGCAGAAGCTTAATTACTCGAAATCGGTAGATTTGAGCGGAGATTGTCAGAATCCTATGATTACGATTATTCCGCACGTTGATTATATAAACTGCCGTGTGGTAAATCAAAGAAGACTAGACGTCAGAGGAGCGGTTTCGGCTAGAGTCAAGGTAGTAGGTGAAAAAAATCAGGCTGTAATCGTAGACGCCTTCGGTGCAAATATACAGCTGAAAAAGTCGCTTATTACATATCCGTCAAAGCGTCTGACCGCATCAAAGCGCGTAACCGTAATAGAGGAACTGGAGCTTGGCGCTTCCAAACCTGCGGTAGGGTCGGTGCTTCGCTCAGACTGTACCGTATTTCCTCAGGAACAGAAAATGATAGCAGGAAAGCTTATAACAAAGGGCGATGCTGAGATATCAATGCTTTATACCTGCACCGATCCTTCCGGAGAAGATTCGATCGAATCAATGAAATTTACGATTCCATTCAGTCAGATCATTGATATAGACGGTATTGACGAAAGCTTTGACGCATTTGTGGACATTACTCCGTCAGGCTGCGAGATAATACCAAAATCGGAGAATTCGTCGTCGCTTGAATGTGAGCTTGTGCTTCTGGTAAACTGCACGGCAATGAAATTTGAAACCTGCGAAGTCGTTACGGACGCATATTCTACCTGTTACGAATGTGAAATGGAAAACAGCGGATGCCGGATAGAAAGCGTGCCCGTTCAGATAAACGAAACCCATACGTCGGATGCGCAGATAAGCTATGACGATGACGAAATATCCTGTATCTACGACTGCTGGTGCGATATAAACAATATTTCCTCCAGATATGATGAGACCAGCGGAAAATACATTGTTTCCGGTAACGTTATTTTCTGTCTTATAGGAAAAAATGAAAGCAATTCGCCGATTTATCTTGAGGCGGAATCTCCATTTGAGCATGAACTTAACGCAGAATTTTCCGCTGAAAGCGCCATAGATCCTAAAGTGTGCGTACAAAGCTGCTCTTATCATCTTACCGATAGTCATACCGCCGAGCTAAAGGCTGAGCTTAAAATCGGAGGATATGTCTGCGAGCAGTCGGCAAGAAATATGCTGTGCGGGCTCAAGGTCTGCACCGATAAGCCTAAAGAGAGGCAGCAGGGTTATGCGCTTAAGCTTTGCTACTGCAGTGAAAACGAGGACATATGGGAGATAGCGAAGAAATATTCTACCTCTATTAATGCGATAATGGAGGAAAACGATCTTTCAGGCGATAAACTCAGCGACTGCGGAATGCTGCTTATACCTTTAATGAATTAGAATCTGGAGGAAAGAAATATGACGAACGATATTTATACAGACATTGCAACCCGAACTGACGGAGATATTTATATCGGGGTTGTAGGACCTGTCAGAACGGGAAAGTCCACTTTTATAAAACAGTTTATGGAGAATTTCGTTATTCCAAATATTGAAAGCGACTACCGTAAGGAGAGGGCGATCGACGAGCTTCCCCAATCATCCGGCGGTAAAACCATAATGACAACCGAACCGAAATTCATACCTGAGGAAGCAGTAGAGATTTCACTTGACGGCGGAGCAAAATTCAATGTCCGAATGATCGACTGTGTAGGCTATATAATACCAAGCGCAATAGGATATTTTGAAAATGAAATGCCCAGAATGGTTGTTACGCCGTGGTTTGACACAGAGGTTCCGTTTAATATGGCGGCAGAGGTGGGAACGCAGAAGGTAATAACCGAGCATAGTACTATCGGTCTTGTTGTAACTACCGACGGAACTATAACGGATCTGCCCCGTGACGAATATGAAGAGTGCGAGGAACGGGTGATAGCCGAGCTTCAGAATATCAATAAGCCGTTTGTAGTGCTTATGAACAGCGTTTATCCTGATTCGCTTGAGGTTCAGCAGCTTTGCAGGGATCTGTCTGAAAAATACAAGACAACGGTTATTCCTATAAACTGCCTTGAGCTTTCGGAAGCAGATATAAAAAATATTCTGACTCAGGTCCTGTACGCTTTTCCGATAAAGGAAATCAATATTGAAATGCCGTCATGGATAAACAGTCTTGACAAGGGTCATTGGCTGAAAGAAGCGGTGTTTTCACATATCAGAAACGCTGCGTCACAGCTTACGAATTTAAGGCAGATAAATGCCTGTGCAGATGATATTGCGCTGTGCGAGCAGGTCACCGAAAGCAAGGTCAAGAGTATTGATCTGGGCAGCGGCAGTGCAGTGATCTCAGTAGGGATACATCAGGATCTGTTCTTTAAAATCATCGGTGAGGCTACGGGTCTTACTATAGAAAACGAAAGCGATCTTATGCCTCAGATTCTTGAGCTTGTAAGAATCAAAAATAAGTTTTCCAAGTTTGCACAAGCGCTTAATCAGGTGGAAGAAACAGGATATGGCATTGTTATGCCTTCAATGGATGAGCTTTCACTTGAAGAGCCCGAGGTGATAAAGCAGGGAGGAAAATACGGGATCAGGCTGAAAGCTACGGCGCCGTCCATCCATATGATGAAAGCTTACATCAATACAGAGGTAGCCCCGATAGTCGGATCGGAGAAACAATCCGAAGAGCTTGTATTGTATATGCTCAATGATTTTGAGGAATCGCCTCAGAAGATATGGGAGAGTAATATTTTTGGCAAATCGCTTCATGAGCTTGTAAACGAGGGGCTTCATGCCAAGCTTGCAAAGCTGCCTTACGATGCAAGGATGAGACTTAAGGAAACTATTGAAAGAATGATAAACGAGGGCTGTTCCGGTCTTATATGCTTTATACTGTAAGAAAAAACGCAGGTGTTCTTTAAAAGAACTTCCTGCGTTTTAACGTATTCTCCTATAATTCAAGGCACTGCCGAAAAAGATCATTAAACAGTATTGAATAAATTTTAGTTTATGCCCATAGCAAAGGTTATCGGAACGCCGAAAAGCACGCCTGCGTTGGGGAGAGAAAGATCTCCGGTGATTTTAATAATAGCGTTTTTGGCAGCTTCGATTTGCTCATCCTTAACGGCAACAAAAATGGTTTTTCCCTTCATTGCGGGATCCTCACCCTTCAAAAGCTCTCGGAGCAGGCCTATCGTAGGAAGATTATCCATTCCCGAGATCGACTTTGCCATACCGACGCTGTCAATAGCAGTTCCTCCTCGGATGCCGACTTTGGCAAGCTCCCTCATAATGTCGTCAACAAGCTCCGTTCTTTTAATAATCAAAAATAACAGCTGCATGGTTTTCTCCTTTCGTTTAAAAATTTAAAGCCGATTGTAAAGCTCCGAATTAACTGTAATTGCATATTTTTACCTTAAAATCCGCGTTTTCATTTCTTCCGCTGACGGAAAAGATGAGTGGCGCTTTGGACTTTCACTGCCTGCGGCGGAAAAAACAAACACTCTTACAATCGTCTGAATTATTTATGTAGTTTGAAGGCTGCGGCTACCCAGTCTTCTCTTTCCCTGATCTCGATAAGTTCAAAGCCTTCAGCTTCAATAACGTTAAGGACCTCGTCCTTTCGGCTGTCAATTATTCCCGAAACTATCAGAGTTCCGTTTTTATTCAAAAACTCAGCAAATCTTCCGCTCATTCCGATCAAGACGTCGGCTACGATATTTGCGCATACAAGATCGTAATCCGAACCGATATGATTTACAAGATTCTCATCGTCGATAACGTTTCCACACAGAACAGTATATTTTTCCGGAGAAATATGATTTTTTGCTGCATTTTCTCCGGCGATCTTTACTGAATTTTCATCAATATCAACTGCAAAAGCCGATTTTGCTCCCAACAATATTCCAGCAATGGAAAGTATTCCGCTTCCGCAACCCAGATCCAGCATTCGGCAGTTTTCGGTAAGATGTTTTTCAATCAGTTCCAGGCAAAGCTGGGTCGTATTATGCTGTCCTGTTCCGAAGCTTGAAGCTGGGTCGATCTCAAGTACCCTGCGTTTTTCGTCAGGCTTTGCCGCTTCCCATGAAGGTTTTACAAGCAGCTTTTCGCCAATGCAGAGGGGTTTAAAATATTGCTTCCAGTTATTTGCCCAGTCTTCCTCGCAAACATTTTTCAGCTCGTATTCCAATCTGCCGAACTGATCGTCCGGGTCGCGTTTTTTCAGCGCTGTAAGCTCAGACTTTATCGCTTCAAGGTTTTCAAGTCCCTGAGCGTTTTCGGGAAGATAGACAGTAACCGTTGTTTCACAGTATTTAAGACCCATGAGATCGTCGTCAATGTAGTCCCAATTTGCTGACTTATCTTCCAGAAAAGCATTGAAATCTGCGGAATCCTTGATCACAAAGCCGTTTATGCCATATCCCAGCAGAGAGCCTGTAAGAGGTTCAACTCCCTGGGAAGAAGTGTAAATATCAACTTCGATCCAGTTCATGTTCATAATGATCCTTTCAAAATAATACACTTATATCATAACACATTTACAGGTGATTGTCAAATTAAAGTAAAATCATGCTTATTTATATACAGCTTTTATAATATTTTTGGCATTTTACATACAGAGGGCTTCTTTTAAAAATAATGATAAATTTTTGAAAAATCTATTGAAAAAAGAAAAATGCTATGGTATAATACTTTTATACATATAAGCTGTGTATAGAATAATAAAAATAAAGGGGGATACATATGGATACGATGATGATTGTCGGCTGGGCGATAGCGTTTGTATTTTTCATTGTTGTTGAAATTGCAACGGCTTCGGCTCTGGTTTCTATCTGGCTTGCTTTCGGAGCTTTGGTAGCAATGTTTTTTGCAATAGCTGATTTCAGCTTTATTGTACAGCTGACGGTTTTTGTAATTGCGTCCGTGATACTGCTTGTTGCAACTCGTCCTTTAGTTAAGAAAATGCAGGGTGAAAAGTACCATACCAACTTTGAGCTTGATATCGGAAAATCCGCTGTGGTTACCGAAAGGATCAACAACGAGCTCGGAGAGGGAAGAGTTAGGCTTGACGGTACTAATTGGGCCGCGCGTTCTTCAGACGGTTCTGTTATAGACGAGGGGGCTGTTGTCACTGTACGTGAGATTGACGGAGCTAAGCTTATAGTTTCAAAATAGCTCTGTATAAATTTCTTTGAACTTTTATATTTAATTTCAGGAGGTAGTATCATGGAAGGATGGATTATTGGGCTGCTGGTGGTTATTGTTCTCATCATAGTAGTTATAAGCAATATCAAGGTGGTTCCGCAGGCATATGTATACGTAGTTGAAAGATTCGGCGCTTTTCATGCCGCTTGGGGAACGGGACTTCATGTAACGGTGCCGTTTATAGACAAGGTAGCTAAAAAGGTTTCCATAAAAGAACAGGTTGTGGATTTCAAGCCTCAGTCGGTAATTACAAAGGATAACGTAACGATGCAGATCGATACAGTCGTATTTTTTCAGATTACCAATGCAATGCAGTTTACGTACGGAGTTGAAAGACCTATTTCAGCAATTGAGAATCTGACGGCTACGACTCTGCGTAATATTGTCGGCGATATGGATCTTGAAGCTACTCTTACTTCGCGTGACTTTATTAACACAAATATCACCAAAATTCTTGACGAGGCTACGGACAGATGGGGCATTAAGGTACAGAGGGTTGAACTTAAAAATATTCTTCCTCCTGCTGAAATCCGTGACGCTATGGAAAAACAGATGAAGGCTGACCGTGAAAGAAGAGAAAAAGTAATTCAGGCGGAAGCCGAAAAGAAGTCTCAGATTCTGGTAGCGGAGGGTGAAAGAGAGTCTAAGATTCTCCGCGCTGAGGCAGATAAGGAAGCTAAGATCCTTCAGGCCGACGCTGTAAAGCAGCAGAAAATACTCGAGGCTGAAGGTGAAGCTCAGGCTATTGAGATGGTTCAGCAGGCGATTGCAGACAGCTTGATCAAATTGAATCAGGCCAATCCTAATGAGCAGGTTATTCAGCTCAAGAGCCTTGAAGCGTTTGCTAAGGCTGCTGACGGAAAGGCAACAAAGATCATTATTCCAAGTGAGATCCAGGGACTTGCAGGTCTTGCTGCCGGATTTAAAGAAGTAATTACTGACGTTTCAAAACAGTAAAAAATTAATTCAGCCAGCTGCTTGCCGTAAAAGATTTCGGCAGGCAGCTGCTTCTATATTTAAAATTTAAAGCGGTCAGTTTTATGCATGAATTGACCGCTTTTGTATGTATTCCATAAATTGCTTATAATGCTGCTGCATACTGCAACTTTGATTTGGTAATAATTATATTATCAAGTCATTTAGGAGTTAATATGCAGTATAATAAGGTTGAAATAAGCGGAGTAAATACATCCGAGCTTACTGTTTTAAAAGAATCTGAAAAAATGGAGCTTCTTAAAAAAGTAAGAAACGGAGATAAGGCGGCAAGAGAAGAGCTTATAAAAGGAAATTTAAGGCTTGTTCTCAGTGTTCTGCAAAGATTTGTGAACAGAGGGGAATCAGCCGACGATCTGTTTCAGGTAGGAGTAGTAGGTCTGATAAAGGCTATAGATAATTTCGATATCAACCTTGACGTTAGATTCAGCACGTACGCTGTACCTATGATCTTGGGCGAATTGAGAAGATTCATGAGGGATTATCAGCCTCTGAGAGTAAGCAGATCGCTCAGGGATATGGCATACAAAGCAATGCAGGCAAAGGAAAAGCTTATGAACAAAAATCAGAAGGAGCCTACCCTTGATGAAATAGCAAGGGAAATAGGTGCCAAAAGATGTGAGGTAGTTACTGCGCTTGAATCCATAAGTGAACCGATTTCTTTGTATGAACCTGTATATTCAGATTCCGGCGATACGCTTTTCGTGCTTGACCAGGTGGGGGATAATAATGACGCTTCACAATGGCTTGAGGAATTGTCTTTGAAGGAGGCCATCAATTCGCTTCAGCCAAGGGAAAAGAATATTCTTTTTCTAAGATTTTTTCAGGGAAAAACTCAGGTCGAAGTAGCAAAAAGCATAGGTATTTCTCAGGCACAGGTATCGCGGCTGGAAAAAGGCGCTTTAAACAGGATAAAATCACAGATTTAAAGTGCGATTAATTTCGACAAATGTAAAATTATATTGAAATCTTTTTGTGTAAAATTTATATGGGCTCAGTACAGAAAGTAAAATAGCTACGCACTCTTGAAATTGATTTTAAGGTTTGTTATACTATCATTGAAAGTGTTTAACAATTTGTGTTTAGAAAGGGGCGTAGTGTAATGATTAATAAAATAAGGCTGCTTATTTCAATTAATGATGAAAAACTGCGCTCTCAGTGCCTTTCAGTGTTTTCCCTGCCTGATTTTAACGTTCTTAAATGCGATGTCGACAGCGTTTCAGTTGAAGTTTCGGTAATGAAGTATAAGCCGCATCTTATTATTGTCAGCAGTAATAATCTGGAGGGCGACGCAATGCGATCTCTGATAAAAGACCTTAGTGTAATGCATCAGTCACCCATAATTATAAATCTATACACATATGAAGAAGAGGGCCTTGTTGAAGATCTGGAAAATATGGGTGTAAGCCGCAGTTACTCAGCGCCTTTTGATTTTGAGCAGATTGTAGACGATATTCGTAAAATCTGCAGTCTTGTACCTGTGGACGTAAAAAAAGGATACGATGAAATAAAGCGCCGGATTTCAGAAATAATGTGTATTTTCAATTTCAATAACTGTATGCAGGGCTACAATTATATAAGAGACGCAATATTCATGGCTGTGACTGAAATGAGCAGAAAATACAATTTTTCCAAAGACGTATATCCAAGAATAGCAGCAAAGTATGAAACAACTGCAACTTCAGTCGAGCGTGCAGTCAGAGTTGCGATAAGCAATTCATGGAAACGTACCAATGAAAATGTAAGGCAGATGTTTTTCAATCAGAATTGTCTTAAAAATTATTATAAACCGACCAACAGCGAGTTTATATTGATAATTTCGGATTACATAAGAGGCGAATTTTCAGATTTCTTTGAATATATTGAGGCCGATAAAAAACTGTTAGGTGCAAATAAAAGCTGATATTGTTATGAAACAAGCCGTCTTCTGCATATTTTTATGCAGGAGGTGGCTTTTATGATTTGCAGCTTTACAAGTCTCAGAAACAAAGAAGTTGTTAACCTTAAAACAGGTCTGAAGATAGGCTACGTTGACGATATTGAAATTGATACAATGACCGGAAGCGTTGTTTCCCTTGTTGTTTTCGGAAAGGTAAGGGCTTTCGGAATAATGGGAAGAGACGAGGATATAATTATTAAATGCAAGGATATTGAGCTGATTGGCGAGGACACTATTTTAGTCAGATTTGATAATGATGCAGTGTGCACAAAATCAAGAACTTTCTCTGTTGAAAATTTGTTGAAATAGCTATTAGATTTTTATTGCAATTTTCAGAGCTGTATGGTATAATATTAAAGCAATTCGCACGTCTGCGCTTTTGCTGTGGTTCCTGATTATTCAGGTGTAGGCAAGTTAAGCCGGGCGGAGGATACAAAATCCGTTTGAACGGAAATAAAAACCAACAGGAGGTTACTACAATGGGAGTAGTATCAATGAAGCAGCTTCTTGAGGCCGGAGTGCATTTCGGTCATCAGACAAGAAGATGGAATCCGAAAATGGCGCCATACATTTTCACAGAGAGAAACGGAATTTACATTATTGACCTTCAGAAGACGGTTAAGAAGCTTGAGGAAGCTTATATGTTTATCCGTGACATTTCCGCAGAGGGAAAAGAAGTACTTTTCGTAGGTACAAAGAAGCAGGCCAGCGAGTCTGTTAAGGAAGAAGCTCTCAGAGCCAATGCACATTATGTAAATGCAAGATGGCTCGGCGGTATGATGACAAATTTCAAGACTATCCAGAGAAGAATTAAGAGACTTGAGCAGCTTCATGCTATGGAAGCTGACGGTACCTTTAATCTTCTGCCTAAGAAAGAGGTAGTAAAGCTTAATCTTGAGATCGAAAAGCTTGAAAAGTTTATGGGCGGTATCAAGAATATGAAAACTCTTCCGGGAGCTTTGTTTGTTGTTGATCCCCGCAAGGAAAAGATTGCAGTTTCTGAGGCTAAGAAGCTTGGCATACCTGTAGTTGCAATTGTTGACACAAACTGTGATCCCGATGACGTTGATTATGTAATTCCCGGTAACGACGACGCTATCAGAGCTGTTAAGCTTATCGCTGGCTGCATGGCAAACGCTATTATCGAAGGCAGACAGGGTGAGGACGCAGAGGCTGCTGAAGCTGAGGCTGAGGAAGAAGCAGCTGAATAATTTTGAAAGTTCAGGCAGGCACAAAATGTCTGCCTTGATTTCGGTATAAACAAAATTTGTTTGGGAGGAATTAAAATGGGAAAAGTATCCGTTGCAGAAATTAAGGATCTTATGAAAGCTACCGGCGTAGGCATGATGGACTGCAAAAAGGCTCTTGAAGAAGCGGAGGGAGATACAGATAAGGCAGTTCTTATTCTCCGCGAAAAGGGACTTGCAACTCAGGCTAAAAAGAGCGGAAGAGTTGCTGCAGAAGGTATCGTTACTTCCGTTGTAGAAGGTAACGTAGGAGCTGTTGTAGAAGTTAATATTGAAACAGACTTTGCTGCTAATAATGAGGAGTTTAAAGCTTTCGTTGCTGCTGTTGCCAAGACTGTTATAGAGAAAGATCCTGCTGATCTCGATGCTCTTAAGGCTTCCGTTATCAGCGGAGGCGATAAGACTGTTGAGGAATCGCTCCAGGATCTGTTTATAAAAATCAGAGAAAATATGGTTATACGCCGTTTCAAGAGATTTGAGGGCGTTCTTGTTCCTTACGTTCACGGCGGCGGAAGCATCGGCGTAATGGTCAAGCTTGATACCGATCTTCCTGCTGACAAGGTTTTTGAAGTCGGCAAGGACTGCGCTCTTCAGGTTGCAGCTATGAATCCTGCATATCTCAACAGAGAAGCTGTTCCTGCATCTGCGCTTGAGGAAGAGAAGAAGATCATGCTGGCTCAGATGGCTGATGATCCTAAGATGGCTAACAAGCCCGAACAGGTTAAGGTTAAGATCGTTGAGGGCAAGATCGGAAAATATTATTCTGAAAACTGTCTGCTTGAACAGGCTTTTGTTAAGGATGATAAGGTTTCCGTAGGCAAGCACGTTGAAGCAGTTGCAAAAGAGCTTGGCGGATCAATCAAGGTTGTTGATTATGTTCGTTTCGAGCGCGGAGAAGGCGTTGAAAAGAAAGAGGACAATTTTGCCGACGAAGTAGCTTCAATGATAAAGTAAGCAGTAAATAATTTTATAAATCAAAAATCCATCGGTTAACCCGGTGGATTTTTTTCAGCATATTTTTTCAAGATTTTTTCTTATAGATTTTATTATGCGCTTTTCTAGACGTGAAATATATGATTGGGAGATACCCACAACATCCGCGACCTGCTTTTGAGTCATTTCTTTTCCGTTCACTAAACCGAAACGCATCTGCATTATCTGTTTTTCTCTCGGCGTCAGCTTTTCTATTTCTTCAAGAAGCAGTTGTTTTTCTACTTCGCTTTCTATTCCTTTGTTTACTGTATCGTCATCAGTACCGAGAATGTCAGAGAGCAGAAGTTCGTTTCCGTCCCAATCAATGTTAAGCGGTTCGTCGATCGATATTTCGTTGCGGTGCTGTGTGGATTTCCGCAGAAACATGAGTATTTCGTTTTCGATGCATCTGGACGCATATGTTGCAAGTTTTATATTTTTGTCCGGACAGAAGGTTTTTACGGCTTTTATAAGTCCAATCGAGCCTATGGAAATAAGATCTTCGATTCCTACTCCCGTGGATTCAAATTTTTTGGCTATATATACTACCAGTCTTAAATTGTGAACGATAAGCAGCTCTCTGGCTTTTTTTTCTTCGGTTTTAAGCAGTTCAAAAGCTTTTTGCTCATCCTCCTTTGAAAGCGGCGGAGGAAGCGAGTCGGCTCCGTTTATGTAGTCAACATTTTCTTCTTTCAAACATAAAAGCTTCATTATAACAGCATTTATACTGCGCTGCATCAGATTCAGCATATTCATAGTAAGTCTCCTTATCAAATTTAATTTATACAAGCAAATTCGGATTGAAAATTGCTCTCGATTTATTATCAGCTGACTTAACAATACCTACATAGCATCTGACTTCCTTTGAAAAATTATCTTCCGAAAGAATCTCGACTTTCCCGCGTGAAGTAACGGACATCAGACTGCTTCCGTTTATTGTAGAGTAGGGAATAAGTCTGAATCCATTTACTGTGCAGTAATTTTCATAATCAAGATTAAAATGTTCGAATAATTCGTCGCAGTAGAAAACTATTACCGGGATCCCTGTGAACGAATCGCAAAGAGTATTTCCTGTGTCGGCTACAGCAGGCAGAGTTATTTCATAATCTCCTACGGTATATTTTGCCTTATAGGCTTTGTCCTTTCTGAAACAGCGGGTGGTGATGATGTCATATACGGTAATTGCGGCATATGCCAGAATAGTTGACACGGCAATGCTTATAAGAGAGATATCAAAATATACGGTATAATTCTTTATGTATATTATCCTGCTTCCGGTAATTTCCCACAGCAGGAAACAGCAGCCGGCAAATAACAGATTCATTGTCAGGTAAAGCAGAAAATATTTTACCAGACTCAATAATCCGCGCCATTTGAATGCTATTAAAATTGTTATAATAATACAGATTATTTTTACAGAAGATACGATTAAGGACTGAAAAAAGCCCTGCGGCTCGGCTATAACCAGCAGTGAGGATAATCCGCCGAAAATACAGGAAACGGCGATTCTTAATTTTTTCAGGGCAGTATGAGTGATTTTTCCAAGTCCGAGAATAAACATAAGCGTGACTGCGGCATTTGTGATCACAAGTACGTCAATATAAATTTTCACTCTATCACCTCCGAAGCTGTCCTGACAATATTATAGCTCTTTTAAATACAAGTATTTGTCGATTTGAAAAGGCATATAAAAAACTCCTGCACAAAAAATGTACAGGAGTTTTAAAAATAACAGATTGTACGATTAATCCTCAAAAAATACTGAGAAAGCTTTAAAAGCCATATAGATATCGATTTTTGACGTTACCTCAAACGGCGCGTGCATTGAAAGCACAGGAACGCCGACGTCAATCACGTTTATATCGAGATTGGCTATATACTGTGCAACCGTACCGCCGCCGCCCATATCTACTTTGCCAAGTTCGCCTGTCTGCCATATAATGTTGTTCTCGTCAAACAGTTTGCGAACACGTCCTACAAATTCTGCCGAAGCGTCTGAGGTTCCGGATTTTCCGCGGGAGCCGGTAAACTTTGTTGCTACAACGCCGTAATTTATTTTTGAAGCGTTTCTTATTTCAGTCACGTCCGGAAAAGTGGGATCCACAGCTGCATTTACATCGGCCGACAGGCATTCCGATGCAGACATAACATTATGTCCCTCCAGACCGTAAACAGAGGCAAGATTATTTATGAAATAAGGAAGATAAGAACTGTTAAGTCCTGTGTTTCCGTCGCTTCCGGTTTCCTCCTTATCGGTCAGGACGGTCATGCAGGTATGCTTTGGGTTTTTACATTTCAGAATAGCTTCAAGAACTGTATAAGCGCAGACTCTGTCGTCCTGACCATAGCTGCCCACCATGCTCCTGTCGAATCCTACATCGGAAGCCTTGAACTGCGGTACGGCTTCAAGTTCGGCAGAAATAAAATCGTCCTCTACAATTCCGTACTTCTCGTTGAGAATAGACATTATTTTCAGCTTTACCTTGTTTGAAACCTTATCGTCTTTAAACGGAAGCGAGCCGACAAGAATGTTCAGTTCCTCGCCCTTGATAAGCTCTGCAGGAGTTCTCTTCATCTGAGCTGCCGCAAGATGAGGCAAAAGATCTGTAACGCAGAATACCGGATCGTTTTTATCCTCTCCTATATTAACGCTGACTTTTTCTCCGTCGGATTTTATAATAACGCCATGCAGTGACAGAGGAATTGCAGTCCACTGATATTTTTTGATTCCGCCGTAGTAGTGGGTTTTAAACAGAGCGATCTCATGATCCTCATATAAAGGATTCTGCTTAAGATCAAGTCTGGGAGAATCTATATGAGCCGCAGCTATCCTTATTCCGTCTGACAAAGGCTTCTTTCCCATAACTGTAAGAATAACCGCCTTATCACGGTTTACAAAATAAAATTTATCTCCGGCGTCATATTTTTTGCCCGGCTCAAATTCTGTAAAACCGCAGTCCTCGGCTTTCTTTACGGTTTCAATTACGGCTTCACGCTCGGTCTTGGCTTTGTTAAGAAAGCTTTTGTAATCCTCTGAAAACGACATAGCTTTTTTAAGTTTGCTGTCGCTGAGAATAAGTCCTCCGTGCTTATGATCTGAAAGCAGCTTTTCAGCCAGCTTTTCGCCTTCTGTTTTTTCAACGCTCTTATCCATTTTCAAAGTCCTCCTTCAGTTTTTCCTTGTATTTATTATACGCATTCATAACTTTGTATATGTAGTTTGCGGTTATGTCTGACGGCACATCTTCAAGCCTGAAGTTTTCGGGATCAACTATTCCGTCGGCGACCCAGCCGTCAACAGCGTTCATTCCGCCGTGATAAGCTGCAGCCGCAAGTTCATAGGAACCATCAAATTTGTCGTATAAATATTTAAGCATATACGTTCCATATTGAATATTAAGCTCCGGATCGTACATATCGTCATAGGTATGTTCCCTCTGGTCATCAAGCCTGAACTTTATCCAGTCGTAGGCGTCTTCCATTATCTGCATAAGCCCTCTCGCTCCTACGTCGGAAGTAGCATTTGGATCAAAATGACTTTCGGTATTAATGACCGCAAAAACATATCTGGGATCAATATCGTATTCCTTTGAATACTTGATTACAAATTCTTCGTATTCTGTAGGATATGTAAAAACGTTGGGGCTTAGCTTTTTGGCATTTTCGGTTATAGTATCACGGTAAATATATATCAGTCCGCCTATAACAAGCAGTACTATAAGCAAAATGAACAGTATCAGCGGAGCGCGCATTTTCTTCTTTTTTCTTCGCTTTTTAGCCATCGTACCTTTCCTTTATTTGTTTTATTATATGCTCAGTCTGCGCAAAGGCGTCTGAAACTGAGCCGTTATTTCTGATTATATAATCGGAGTTGTCAATAAAAAAACTGTCCGGCTTCTGGGATGATATCCTGCTTTTTGCAAGCTCGTATGATATAGAATCTCTTGAAACTATTCTTTCGGTTCGGATTTTTTCCTCGGCGATACAGCTTACTATTGTATCGCATAATTTATCTGCTCCGGCTTCAAAAAGCGTAGGTGCGTCAAGCAGAATAAACTTTTTTCCTTCGGCGGCAAGCTTGTTTATTTGCTTTGAAATTTCCTTAATTATGTATGGAAAGATCGTACTATTCAGCTTTGCAAGCTTGTCGGAGTCGTTAAAAACTATTTGTCCCAGTCTTCTTCTGTCCAACGACAAAGCTGAGTCAAAGCACTCCGGAAATATCCCGGACAGATCTTTGTTGCATTGGCTTCCGTCAGCTGTAACGGTTCTGGCCGTTTTGTCGCAGTTTATTGTTTCAAAGCCGTGCGAAGCGAAAATTTCACTGACAGTGGTTTTTCCTGCTCCGGTCTGACCGGTAAGACCTATTATGACATGATTTTTTTTCATAGCCTTATCACCTGAAAGCCTGCGGCGCGCAGAAGCCTGTTGTAAACTGCAAGACCTATTCCGGTTTTACCGGGACATCTTGCAAACACCTTTTTTGCGCCGTGTTTATCGAGTTCGCGCAGCGCGTTAAAAATACGTCTTGCCTGCTCTTCATCGGTTGAACCGTAAACGACAGCGGGACAGTCTATGCCAGACAAGTCGCTTTCGGAAAATGTCATACACCATGTGCCCTCAACCTTGTTATCAGAAACATATTTTCTGAAACTGTCAAGACTGCCGTCAATAATTATAACGTCGGCTTTTGGTGAATAGTGCTTGTATTTCATGCCCGGAGAAGCGACAACGGCGTCCTGAGAAACAATATCCAGAACTCCCTTATCTACAATAACATTTTCGGTTACTTCTTTCAGGTCCGACACTGAAATAAATCCCGGGCGAAGAAGTCTGATCGAATCGCCTTCAAATGAGATCACAGTGGATTCTATGCCGACTGCGCATCGGCCGTCGTCTAAAATACATGGTATTCTTCCGTTCATATCATCGTAAACGTGCCGGGCGGAAGTAGGCGAAGGACTTCCCGAAAGATTTGCCGACGGAGCCGCTAGCGGCAGTCCGCAGGCGTCTATCAGAGCTCTTGCCGTTTTGTTTGAAGGCATTCTTATTCCTACAGTATCAAGTCCTCCGCTTGTAGCCATCGGAATTTTATCCGTTTTTGGCAATATCATGGTAAGCGGACCCGGCCAGAATTTTTCGGCGCATTTTACCGCCGTTTCAGGCACAGCAGTTACAAGCCCGTCAAGCATTCCGATACATGATATATGGACGATGAGGGGATTATCCTGCGGTCTGCCCTTTGCGGCAAAAATTCCGGAAACAGCCGATTCGTCAAGGGCGTTTGCCGCAAGACCGTAGACGGTTTCGGTAGGCATACCTACTACTTTGCCTTTTTTTATAAGCTCAGCTGCTTTTCTTATGGAACTGCTGTCGGCAGTCAAAATTTCGGTATTGTAATTCATTGGTTATGCTTCTTCCTGCTGTGAAAGCTTTGCTGCCTGGTCGGCTGTAGCCAGGGCGTCTATAACCTCGTCCAGATTTCCGTTAAGAATGTATTCAAGCCTGTAAATCGTAAGCCCTATTCTGTGATCTGAAATTCTGCCCTCGGGATAATTGTAAGTGCGGATTCTTTCCGAACGGTCTCCCGTACCGACCTGAGAACGCCTTTCGGAAGCAATCTCATTATCGTGAGCCGCCTGCTTCTGTTCGAGCAAACGTGAGCGAAGCACCTTCATAGCTTTGTCCTTGTTTTTGTACTGAGAACGCTCGTCCTGACATTCAACCACCATTCCGGTAGGCAGATGAGTGATTCTTATAGCGGACGAGGTTTTGTTTATATGCTGTCCGCCGGCTCCGGATGAACGGAAAACGTCTATTTTCAGATCTTTGTCGTTTATTTCAAGCTCAACGTCTTCCGCCTCCGGCAGGACTGCGACGGTAACGGTAGATGTGTGAACACGACCCTGGGATTCGGTTTCCGGAACGCGCTGAACCCTGTGAACTCCGCTTTCATACTTGAAGCGTGAATACGCGCCTTCGCCTTCTATCATAAAGGAAATCTCCTTATATCCGCCCAGCTCTGTTTCGTTAGCGTTAAGAACTTCTATGTTCCAGCCTTTTGACGCGGCATACAAAGTATACATTCTGTAAAGAGAGTTGGCAAACAAAGCTGCTTCCTCTCCGCCTGCGCCTCCTCTGATTTCAACAATAACGTTCTTTTCATCGTTGGGGTCTTTTGGAAGCAAAAGAATTTTCAGTTCTTCGCTCAGCGATTCCATTTCCTTTTTAGATTCGACAAGCTGAGCCTGAGCCATTTCCTTAAAATCCTTATCAAGGTCTCCCGCTTCCAACAGCTCCTGAGCCTCGTCATAGGCCGCTTTTGCCTTTTTATATTCTCCGAATTTTTCGGCTATAGGAGAAAGACTGCTGTACTCTTTCATAAGAGACGTATACAGCTTGTTGTCGTTTACAACCTCGGGCTGCATAAGTCTTTCGTTGATTTCGTTAAATTTATCTTCAACAGCTTTTAATTTGTCAAACATAATAATCCTCCTGATAATACTCTTTTACAGCTGCACTTATAGGCATATGCGTGGATTTTCCAGCAGAAAAGGCAGCAGATTGATGTCGGAAAGCTTATTATGCAGTGCTAAGATTCCGCTTCTTTAATAATTGATTTCACATTTTTTTCCGCCTTGCTTCTTGGAATCATAAACTCATGTCCGCATCCTGCGCACCTTAATTTAAAATCCATTCCGGATCTTAAAACGAGCATTTTGTTCTCTCCGCACGGATGTTTTTTCTTCATAACTAAAGTATCTCCCTTGGAAATATCCATAACGCTCATCCTTTCAGTTGTTTCATACCTATTTATTATATCACAGTAAGATTAAAAAGGCAACTTTTTTTGAGATTTTCATCGGACGGCATTGAAATTAATTAAAAAGTACACAATAGCCTTATAAAAACACATGAAGAAATTAGCGAATATATAAATTTTTATTTTTGATATTGACGAATGTCAGTGAAAATGATATG
>ERZ780218.554-NODE-554-length-33100-cov-5.704494_pt1 | contig 33100 bp, 17 predicted proteins | sample MGYA00510975_ERZ780218 | MGnify/ENA primary metagenome ERZ780218 (study PRJEB29588, sample SAMEA2152063) | human gut metagenome | biome: human gut; feature: human-associated habitat; material: faeces | place: Denmark | collected 2008/2010 ... | reverse complement strand
ACAAGATTGTACACTTATTTTATTAAGAAACAAGAGGAAAGGGAGGAAAACAAAAGAAAATAGAAATGGAAAAATACACACAGATACTAAGCTAAGATTTATAGTATAGACAACACATATATAACATGCAAAATACCAATATCATACTGGTAATAATATACCTTTCTTATAGTCACAACATCCGGATGTTCTACTCAAAAACACCCGGATGTTGTTATAGAAAACATCCGGGTGTTGTGGTTTCTTTATCTTTGAGTTATTCTCATATCGAAGCTATCGCTTACATATATAAAGGTATATTGCTAAGGATAAGAGCATTGTACAAGTTGGATATTCTCTATAAAAACAGAAAGAATACAAGTTTTTTTGTAGAATCTCATTCATAAGCAATGTGCTTCTATCATAAGAATGGCTTAATATGGACCGGCAAAGTGTATTTGCCAGAATCGGATTGAAGAATATGAATGGAGGACGAGAAAAAAGAAAAAACCTTTCCTCTACGGTAAAACTATATAAAATATAGAATAATACCGATGGAAAGGTTTCATTTGAAAGAACTTACCTAATTAAAAAGTCTGTTTAAATTTTCCTCTTAAAAGTTTTTAGGGGATCATTTTGAAGTGAACGGAAGGGGACAGCTGCGAGTGAATTTTCCAGTATACATATTAAACTCAAAAAGTAAATTCATGCACTGAAACAAAGTTGCTGTATAATAAAAAAAACTCCTTGCCACATGTTTTCCCAAACGGTGGCAAGGATATTAAAAAACAAACATAAATTTACCAGTTAATTGCCTATAATCACTTTTTTGCCTTCAAGGAAATAGATACCAGTAGGAAGGTTGTTGACTGCGTTTTTACCTTCCTGAGCACTAACCAAACGAACCCGGATTCCATCCGCTCCATAGATTGAGATTAGGCGAGGTTTGTCGGTTTCAATATATAAGGTATTGCCTTGCGCATAAATATGAAGGGTATTAGCTTCTTTCAGAAGTATTTTCTCCAGAGCGGTGATATCTCCTCCGGCGCCCCCAATGCTATACATTGCCGGCGCAGTCTTTAAAGCCTCCTTACTAACAACATATGCCTCAAAAGGAATAATATCGCGCAAAGATCTGACAAAAACACTACCTGCAGGTTTTTTACTATACATAGATGTGTTAAGTGCATAAACCATGTCACTCGCTTTTATCAGCTCATAAGTAGGCACTAACGAATAATCAACAAACTCGCCTTTGTACATGGTTTGCGGAGTAGCAGGAATGGTAATCCCATCCTCATTTTCTGCACTAAAAGAGACCGTACCTACAATGTTATAATTACTATCATAGTCATTATTGTTAGGCATAGAGATTATATAAGGTTTATTCGCCTCTAATGCACTTGCATCTTCAAATCCTTGATCAGTCAAAGTTCGCAACCAGAAAGGTTTAGTACCTACTCCCCCACTACTAAATGGTGCAAGCGCTCCTTTCTCCTCATTGTAATAAGACTCCACATTGAAAGGTAAAACTATAGTTTCCCAACCAGCCGCTTCTGCTATTCCGGAAGTTAACGAGAAGTCCTTTTCATAAGAAATTTTCTTCGTTTTAAAAGCGATCGGGCAATGAAATGGTTTGCCAGATACCAATGTTATATTATCAGCCACTCCATTCCGAATTACATTTTTAATCTTGGTTATACCTGTCGATACACTTGCATCCGAATTCAAATATAACAGACAATTAGAATCAGATAGATCAATAAATTGTTGTACAGTTTCAGATGTATTCCAAATAATGGATGTAAGTGATAGCGACTTCTCTAAAGCATTAGGGTTAATGTAAGTAACAGATGCCGGAATTGTTATTGAAGCCAGAGATCCACAGCTTCCAAAAGACAGTTTACCTATAGTAGTCACTCCTTCAGGAATATTGGCCTCCTGAATTCCGCTGTAATAAAATGCCCTTGTTCCTATTGCCTTTATTCCTGCCGGAAGTGTAACCGCTTTCAGACTTGCACAACTCCAAAAAACTTCATCATCAATACTTGTCAGGTGAGGAGGAAGCTCTACATCAGATAGCGAATAACATGTAGAAAAAGCAGCAGCACCAATCCTTGTCACCGTTTCAGATATCTTCACAGTTGTCAGATTACTACAACCAGTAAACGCACTTGCTTCAATGGAAGTCAGGTTATTGGGCAATACGATACTTCTGATCTGTTCCAACCCCATAAACATAAATACCCCAACAACATTATCCTCTGTATTATAAGAGATATCATTATACACAAGATAACTATCTCCCCCACTTACAATGGTAGCCCGTTCTATGTTTAATCCAAACAATTTGTTATCAGTAAACATAGATCGGATGAAACGAAAATCAGTTCCGTTTAATGGTCCAGAGATGACGAGTTCTTTTATATTATCCACATTCCCGGCTATTATTTCTTCTAAAGTTCCGGCATCAATCACTCCCACTGTGCCCTTGTTTCCATCTATCACTAAAGTTGGTTTTTCACTATAAAAATCTTTCCATTGATCTGCAGCGGCATAAAGTGCTTCCGAGCCATCCGGAACAGTCAAATTACGCGTTGCAAGAGGGAGTCCTAAAAAAACATCCACTCCTAAACTCGGAGGAGTAGGATTCAAGCAAATCACCTCACTTAAAGAGCCGCATTCCTTAAAGCTTCCTCCCATTATAGTATTCACAGTAGCCGGAATTTTGACTGACTGTAGTTTCTTACATTTTCCAAACATGTTTTCGCCTATCCGGGTGACCCCAGTTGGTATATCGATGCTGACGAGATTCGGACACTCGTAAAAGCAAGCCTCTACCAAATCGGTTAATCCAGTAGGAAGAGCAATTGTTTCGATACCTACTTCGCAAAAGGCCCCATAGTCAATCCGGGTAATAGTCGATGCCAAAGAAACTTTACTTAGCTGTTTACACCTCAAAAACATATGGCTGCCTACAAAAGTATTCCCTTCTTCAAAAATCACTTCCTCTAAGTAAGAACAAGCATAAAAAGCATATTCTCCTATCGTACGAACGCTTCCGGGAATAGTAACAGAAACTAAATAAGAATATTGAAAAGCAGAACGGTCTATTGATTTTAAACTATTTCCAAAAGGATAAGAAGTCAGGTGACTATTAGCAAAAGCATACTCTCCTATGCTCGAAACGTTTTTACACCCAGTTATAGTGGACATCTCAGTACAACTCGAAAAACAGCTATACGGAATTACCGTTATGCCATCCGGAATATTTATGGATGTAAGCGAACTGCAATAAGCGAAGGCACTTGAACCAATAGTCGTACACGCCGAGGGTATGATTACATTCTGAAGTTTCTTATCACCTTCAAAACAACTGCCGCCGATCATTGTCACCGTCTCTGCCAAAACAATAGACTCCAGGTTTTCACATTGGGCAAATGCAAAAGAATCAATACATTTTATTCCATTGGGTAATATTACAGATGTCCAGGTTTTCATGTTAGAAAACATTCCAACTCCAATAGTATCATTTTTCGTATAATACGTACCATCATACGATTCTCCACCTGATACAATTTTAGCTTCCTTCATATTTATAGAGACAAGAGCAGCCATCTCACGAATAAACTTCACATCAGTCCCATTTAGGGAACCAGAGAGTTGTAGCTCTGTCATCGTATCTTTTTGTTCACCGATTAATGCAGATAAACTACCTGCATTTTCAACATGAATACTCTCTCCCTGGATATGTAAAGTTGCCAGTAGAAATAAAAGAATTAAATTTATCTTTATCGATTTCATATCTATTATTTTTTATCAGGTGATTGATTATCAGAGTTGTCCGGGATATCACTTCTGGTAGTAAACGAATTAGTTTCTCCATAGCTTATCCCATTCATATTTACGGCATAGGCACGAATATAATATTGAGTGCTTATAGTCAATGACTCCAGACTTCCGGTAAAATCCTTCTGTGAAATATCTGAATTTATTTTATTATCACTGATAGTGGGTGTTGTGTTAACAGTACTGTAGCAGAATCCCCTTTCGGTTATCGCCGCTCCGCCATCATTCGTTATACTCGATGCAACTCCGGCGGTCGTTTTAGTTACAGTATTAATAACGGTAACTCCAACTGTGGGCGTAGAAGAAGATTCTTTTTGTGTAGAAAACTCATTCACCACTCCATACGCCGTTCCTTCTCCGTTAGTGGCATAAGCACGAATGTAGTATTTTGCATTGGGTTCGAGATCCTTCAAAACCCCGGTTATCGAACCTCCTGTTGAAGCGTCCGAAAACACTATTCCTGCTTCTAACGTTGGCTGGTTGTTTGTCGAGCTATAACAAAAGCCCTTAGCGGAGACAGAAATCCCCCCATCACTCACGACTGTAGCGACCGCTTTGGCAGAAGTTTCACCTATTTCACTTACAGTAGTTCCGCCAAGTGTAGGAATTACAGCAGCAGACCCTGTCTGAAATTCAGCGGTTTCACTATAGCTTATTCCTTTCTCATTTTCAGCATAGGCACGAACATAGTATTTCGTTTTCCCGGAAAGCCCTGTCAAGGCATAAGAGTACGCATCCTCTCCGGTTGAGACTTCACAACTGGCATCTTGTCCAAGCAAAGGAGAAGTCTGCGTATTACTCCAACAAAAACCTTTCCGATGAATAATGCCGGATCCGGCCGAAGTGACAGTGCCGTACAACTTTGCAGAAGAAGGGGTCACATTAGTGATTTCATTCATTTTTACAACAGGCAGGGTGACAGCCACCGTCCGGAAAACAGCAACATCACCATAGGACATCCCCGCCTCATTCACTGCGTAAGCACGAATATAGTAAGTTTGTCCTTCCTCCAGTCCTGTCAGATTAGCTGTAACCGCATTCCCTGCAGTGGAGGATGACACCTGGACATCCTGACTGTCGGGGGTATCATGAACCGTACTGTAATAAAATCCGCATGCTGTAATCTCACCGCCTTTATTCTTATCAATTGAGGCAGAAATAGATGCCGAATTTGCTGTTACATTACTCACTGTGGGATAGCCCACAACAGCCGGATTGCTCTGCACGGTGGTAAACTCCAGAAGTTCACCTTGCGCCCTTACTTCATTTCCGCCCTGCATGATCCTCGCCCATGCACGCACCCTGATTTTCTTGCCGGAAGGCAAAGAGGACATTTGCAATGAAAATTCTCCGGTCAACTGACTGATATTAGCACTCGGATAGTTGTCTATGATGACATAACTCATATCCGACAATCCCTCAAACCACTCCAGTCCGAATTCGATAAGAGAACTCAGATCGCTCACATTCACCTTTCCTCTTACTAACGCTGATGTCCGGCTGATATCCTCTACACTCAAGGTATTGACGGAAAACTCATTGTCTACTTCTCCTCCGGGGATAGTATACGAGAATACATCACCATAGCCAACACCAAGACTGCTGACAGCATATGCACGGATATAGTATGTATTTCCCGGCTTCAAGCCACCGATTGTTCCATAAATCGTTGTATCGGGCACTAATGAAATCTCTTTCAGATTGGCAATGGTAGGTTCTTGTACCTCCGAACTATAACAGAATCCTTTCTCTGTCACCAAAGTACTATTGGCCAATATACGTGCCTGCATTGTGATGGAGACATTGGTAGAGTCTTGCGGAGCACAGGAAGAAACAACGGGAAGATCAGTCGTCTTTGTTGTTACATAAGTTGTTGTACCATACCCACGCCCGTTGGAATTGATAGCATACGCACGCACTGCGTAGAGCCTTCCCGGTTTCAAGTCATTGATACGTACCTGATAGTTGGACACGTCGTCTATATTCTTTGTGTTGTCCTTCTCCGTAGGCACATAATTCGCATCTGTCGTCTCTTTCCAGCAAAAGCCGGAAAGGAACATTTCACCTCCTCCGTCATCCAGCACAGAAGTAGATACGATAAAACTTTTCTCATCGGTGCCCGAGACCTGCAAATCACTAAAGACGGGCGTCTTGCTCTCTACCGTAGTAAAGCTCTTTGTCTCCCCCTTAGCAATACTGTATCCGCTATTGGCATAACTACAATAATAATATGTCTTACCGGGTTCCAATGCCTGAAGTTGCACACTGAATTTACCTTCATTGGCTGTGCCAACTTTCACTTCAGTATATTCTGCCATACTCTGCAACGTGGAATAAAGAACACCGTATTCTTTTACCACCACTCCTTCTGCCTTTTCCATGCTTCCTGACAGAGTAGCTCCGGTTCGATAAATATTGGTCGCTTCACCAGTCGCCAACTTCGGAGCAAAATTTGCAGGCTCCGTATCCTTTTCACAGGCTGCCATCACTAACAGCAGACTGCATATAATAAGATGTGTTATCTTTTTCATTTTTTACTTCCACTAATTAAAATATAATACCCACTCCAACAGTAACTTCATGATGCTTGAAATTCACAGTGTGAAATCCTACAGAAAGAGCAAACTTACCCAAACGCCCGATAACACCCAGTTCGGCAGCAACACCTACCGCCGAATGATCAGTATTCTTCACCAATTCACCTTCTACAGTTTCCCAAGCCAATGTACGGCTACCATACCCTGCACCTGCATAGAGATAAACGGGCTTCCATAATTGCCGCAGATAACCGGCAGTGACCGACAAACGGGCTTTCTGAGTGACTCCTTCTTTGTAATAGGGAGTACCCTCACCTCCGGAAGTCAACGCGCCGCTATCATCACACTCCAAATCAGCGGAAGCAGAACCGAAATCACTACGAAACTTTACATAAGCTCCGTTCTTGCGAACAAAACCAATCATACCGCCATAAGACAATTGTGAAGGATGATAACCTACTTCAGCCATCACCAGCATACGACGTGGCTCTTTAGGTTTAATCGTGGAAATCATTGTGAAGGTTTGCCCGTTTGTTTCTCCGGCGGAGATATTCACCACCGTATCTATAGGAAAGAAAAGATCTTTCTCTATACGAAGTCTATAGGAACGTATTGGCATACGGTCACTTTTATAAGGTGTTTGTCCTGCCAAAGTACCATCAATGTAAACATTGGCATCCTGCTCCGGTAAAGAAAAGACTTCGAGGTATCCGAATTTTGGTTTTAAAGTAACACTCATAATCTTCTGTTCACTCCCCAGATCGACGACTCCGGCTTCCGAAGCATACATCGGAGCTTCCACACGATAGGTATGACTACCTTTCTTCATGGTAGCCGTGAAGAGCCCTTTTTCCGTAGGCACCTTTTCATCATCTATATAGATAGTAGCATCAGCCGGGTCGGGGCGCATCACTAAAAGTTGTGTATTTGTATCTACAGGTTCGTGGGAAGTACCGTCATTGACTCGTACTTCCATTTCATAGACGGTAGATTTATCAATAATATCGGGGTAAAAGTAATTGCGTAGCACCCCATATTTGTCATGCATAATAGAAATACGGCGAGCGCCGCGAGGTACATAAAGCCAGATTTCGCCCGGTTTGTTTTCACGGGCAGTGATTCCTAAAGCGTCCGGTTCGAACATCAGATCTTTTACAGTAGTTACAATCCGGATCAGTGCACATACTTCTCCGTTCTGATCTCTCTTAGGAGCCGTGACGCGAGCTGTAATGTCAGTTTCCATTCGGTTAAAAGAAGCAACTTCTATTTTTCCTTGTGCATAGACCCACTGAGATAAGAAGCTGGTCAAAAAGAGGACTACTAAAAAGAAGCCACGCCTTGCTTGGTTTGTCATTGTGTATAGTTTTTATTCCGCCTGTCCTCTTTGACGGAGGTTAACTGCATAAAGAAGGCGCGAGGACTGTTAATTCTATTCTAAATCCGAGGCTCTGGAAAATGCCCATGTCATGAATAGACAACAATCCTCACGCCTAACTATAACGTTGGCGTGAGAAGACTGTTGCTATTATCCCATGACATTTTGAATTTTCCAGATTCCGAATTAGGGGATAATAACTTTACGCTTCTTGCGTTTTTTTCTAATATTTAAAAGTTTTGCTTATTATAACTCGCCACCACGAATAGCAAAACTATATTGCAAATGTATAACAATTTTCTATCACAGCCACAGCAAAAAGAAAAAAAAAGAACAAATTTATTATAGATTTATTCCCACGTACCGGAAAACCAGTACAAAATATTCTTCTACAAAAAAGAAAATAACATATTGCAAAGAGAATATTCTGAAGATAAATGAAACGATAATTCATAGCTGTACAGAAAAAACATATAGATAACCACTCAAATAGATTTCCAGTAAACAACTGATAATCATATATACATATATATAAAACATATACTTTTACTATACAAGAATGTACACTTCCGGTTATTCAATGTCACCTATAAAATTGCAATATTCTAAAAGCTTATTTCAATAAGTACTGTATCCTAATTAAAAGATAGTTTTATTGAAATGCAGACTATCACAAATTCACGCAAAGAATATCGACGCTCAAGTACAGCAAGCCATCTAATTTGCGATAATCTGCGATCATTTACGTTTTAATGAAAGAAAATAACAGGCTACCTATTGTTTTATTTTTACACCCAAAAAAAATTACGACAAGGTATCTATCAATGTCATTCAAATATCTCCATAAATTAAAATATCACAATATATCTATCAATAAAAAAGAATGTATATCACAATTAATTCACACAATATATTGAGTTGAAACAAAAAAAGCAACTCTCCATTACGTAATCTCTTTCTATTGTGGGTTCTTTAAGTAGAACTACCCATATCAGATTCGTTTATGATAAAAAAGTTAGCACCAAATACAATGAGAAACCCAATTCCCTTATCCAATCTAAAACGATGGAATGATGACTCGTAGAAAACTAAATCTAATAACATAGATAGAATAAAGTACTTCATGAAATACTATAAATATCCCTGCTACAATAAATGAAAACAATATCAATGAATCAATTCTGATCAATCAATTATAATAAATCTTATAACATGTACAACAGCTATCATTTTAATCAATCAATACTAAGAAACACCTTTATAGTGTTTGCGTTGGTTGTCAGCGCATTGCTTCCCGGTAAGGCACTTGCAACAGGTATTGATTTTCAAGTAAAGAATGTGACTGTACGCGAAGCTGTATTGAAACTGCAACAGCAATATGGATTTTCCGTAACAGTAGAATCGAATGACGTGGACATGAATCGTAAAGTTTCAGTCTCAGCTAAAAATGAATCTATTAGTACAATACTTAGCCGTATATTTACGGGACAAAATGTCACTTATACAGTGACCAACAAAAGTATTATCATCCAAAACCGGAAACAACCAACCGAGAATACCCCTGCGACCCCAAAGCCACGCCCGATTTCCGGAAAAGTGATAAATGGTACTGATAAAGAACCACTTATCGGTGTTACCGTCCTTAATCCCGAATCGGGTAAAGGCGTAATCACCAACGTGAACGGTGATTATTCCATTGAAGCGATTTCAGGACAAACACTGAAGTTTTCTTATGTAGGCTTCTCCGATGTTTCGATAAAAGTAGGCAATTCAAACGTCTTGAATATTACCATGACCGAGAATTCGACTATACTTAACGAAGTAGTAGTAGTCGGATTCGGTAGCCAGAAAAAAGTAAACCTAACGGGAGCTGTCGGGGTGATTGGAAATGAAGAGATCAACGGCCGCCCTGTCGCTTCCGCTGCACAAGCCCTGCAAGGGCTGGACCCATCGCTAAATATTGGCATTAATACCGGTAGAGCCGATTCAGGCTATGAAATAGATATTCGTGGTGCCGCATCTCTAAATGGAGGTACCCCACTTATTCTCGTCGACGGTGTGGAGATGGAGCTTAACCGCCTTAATCCTAACGACATAGAGTCAGTATCCATATTAAAAGATGCAGCAGCGGCTTCGGTATACGGTGCAAAAGCCTCAGCCGGTGTAGTATTAGTCACCACCAAAACCGGTAGTGATTCCAGCGTAAAAGTTACATATAACGGCCGTTTCGGTCTATTAAAGAACACCACAAGTACCGACTACATAACCAGTGGTTACGACTGGGCCAAAGTAGTTGACCGCTTTTTCTATTATTCGAATAAGGGGATAAACTATCTTAAATATGATGAGGACGATTGGAATGAACTCGAGATACGTCGCGGCGATAAGACCGAAAACCCCGAACGCCCGTGGGTAGTAGCCGAAGAAGACGGAACATACAAATATTACGGAAATTTCGATTGGTATGATTACATTTACAAACGTACTCGCATGCAACATGAGCACAATGTATCGATAAGAGGGGGAAATGACAGGGTAAAATACTACGTCAGCGGCCGTTATTACAATACCGAAGGGATTATGAACCTGCAAAATGACCCTTATGACAATTACAGTATTCGCGGAAAGTTAGACATTAATATTACAAAGTGGGCCCGCTTTAGCACCAATCTGAACTATTTTTATGGTAAAATGTGGTGGCCAGGAATGAAAAACCAGCAAACGACATTTCGTAATGTAACCATGGGTGGTTCTCCATTATTTGTCCCTAAAAATCCCGATGGAACAATCGTACATAGTACCGAAATAGTAAACCAAGGAGCCGGCGTACTTGGTGACATGAACCTGATGCTTACTTACGGCAAAACTTCCAACGAAGAGGTAGTGAATGAAGCGACAATTAAAAACAACCTTGAATTAGATATCGTGAAAGGTTTAACATTGCATCTGAGTCACGCATATCGTTTTTCTCATGAATTCGGACAATATCGCTATAACAATGCACCGTATTCTTCACATGAAGGCGTGATTTCATGGGAAACCACCAGCAAATTTCGTAACGAACTTCAAGAAACCAACCAATCGCTCTATAAACAGACATTTGAAGCATTTGCCGATTATTCGCACACTTGGAATCGGGTACACAATTTCAAAATTGTAACCGGTATGCAATATGACACCCGTTATTACCGCAAGAATGCGGTATCGGTCGATGGAAATCTTTCGGAAGACCTGAATGATTTCAACCTCTCTGCCGGATCGACTTATTCTGTCAGCGGAGGACAATCAAAGTACAAGACACTCGGTGTCTTTGGACGTGTTAATTATGACTATGACGGCAAGTATCTGTTTGAAGCATCCGGACGTGCCGACGGATCGTCACGTTTCTGGAGTCGTAACCGCTGGGGATACTTTCCTTCAGGTTCTGTCGGATGGCGTATCAGTCAGGAGAATTTCTGGGAACCTTTACGCCAGTGGTGGAATAATGCCAAAATACGTTTTTCTATCGGTAGTCTTGGCAACCAACAAGTATCGGACTACCTGTTTGTTCAAAAGATCAACACCAACCTCACCAGTGGAGATTTTACGTTCAATGGTACGGATAAGCTGACATATGCCCGTGAAGACGCCCCTGTAGCCAATGATTTGACATGGGAAAAGATAACGACGTATGACTGGGGAGTCGACCTTGCTTTTTTAAACAACAGACTAACATTCAGTGGTGACTATTACATACGCAACACCACCGATATGATGATGCCGGGAGCATCACTCCCCGGAGTTTACGGTGCAAGCGAACCGCGTACCAATGCTGCGGATATGCGTACTAAAGGTTGGGAACTCAGTTTCGTCTGGCGCGACAGAGCGACTCTGTTTAGCCGGCCGTTCTCTTATTCGTTGCGCGCCAGTCTCGGCGATTACCAGACCAAAGTAACCCGGTTCGACAATGATACCCGACTGATCTCGGAACACTATGTAGGTGAAAAACTCGGAGATATCTGGGGGTATAAAATCGACGGCCTTTTCCGTACCGATGAAGAGGCGGCAGAATATGCCCAAAAAGTTGACTGCTCCTACTTTACCAAACGTATCGACGCCACAGCCACCCGCAAGGGACTTCATGCCGGCGATCCGAAATTCCTGGATCTCAATGGAGATAATAAGATTTCCATCGGTAAAAACACGGTCGAAGATCCGGGAGATCGGGTAGTCATCGGTAATTCACTTCCAAGGTATTCTTATACATTCGGTGGTGATTTTTCATGGAACGGCATCGATTTTTCTATTCTGTTTCAAGGTGTGGGCAAACGCAACTGGTATCCCAGCTCCGGCCAAGCCAATCTTTTCTGGGGACCGTATTGCCGTCCGCACAATACATTCTTAAGCCAGCAATTGGTTGATCAGGTATGGAGCGAAGATAATACAGATGCATACTTCCCATTCCCTCGCGGTTATGAAGCATACTCTGACAATACCAATTCTCACTATACTCTGACATCACCCAATGACCGGTATATTCAGAACGTAGCCTATCTACGGCTTAAGAATCTGACAGTAGGCTATACCCTTCCGGTGTTAAAAAAATATCTCCAGCAGGTACGTATTTATTTCACCGGAGAAAATCTTGCTTACTGGTCGCCAATGAAGAAATACTGTAAATACATTGATCCCGAAGCAGCTGTTTCGTCTTCGTCTTACGTTGAGAATTCCGGTGAAGTATACAATTTCAGTAAGGTATTCTCATTTGGCATCGATATTACATTCTAAAAAACAAACCAGCTATGCGTACTATAAAATATATATTCATATCCGCCACCTTATTAACAGGCATTGTATCGTGTGACCTTAATGAGTTTCCTAAGGATTCCATCAGTCCCGACACCTTCTTTCATACAGAATCAGAGTTGGAACTTTATACCAACCAGTTTTATCTCATGGAACCTACCGCAGTCAATCTGTATGACGAACCATCCAACCTGATTGTTGATGGTCTGTCTCAGAGCGATGTCGTAGTAGGACTGACACGTACCGTTCCTTCCTCCGGCGGGGGATGGTCATGGTCTTATCTGAGATATATCAACTATTATCTGCAAAATTCCCATCGCTGTAAAGATGCATCCGCTCGCAAACGCTATGACGGTGTTGCCTATTTCTGGCGTGCCTACTTTTACTTTGAAAAGCTGAAACGTTTTGGCGAGGTACCATGGTATGATCAGGTATTGGCTTCCGACCAAGACGAACTTTTGGCCAAACCACGTGACAGCCGCGACGTCATCATAAATCATATCATAGAAGACTGCAACAAAGCTGCAGAAAGCCTTCCTACATCATCCTCTATTTATAAAGTTTCACGTTATGCAGCCCTTGCATTAAAATCACGTGCATGCCTTTTTGAAGGAACTTTCCGTAAATACCATGCCGGCCACACATTTAATAAAAGCAATTTACCTTATGAAGCTATCTTGCAGGAATGTGTTAATGCATCGCTTGATATTATGAATGATAAAAAGTATTCCATCTACTCGACAGGGAAAAAACCTTATTATTCACTCTTTACTTCAGAAAGCGCCATTGCACAGGAAGTAATTCTTGCACGTTGCTATGGAGGAAATTTCGCACATGCAGTCGACGCCTATGCATTAATGCCCTCCAAAGGCATGGCCGGTTACACCAAGGCACTCGTTTTCTCTTACTTAATGCAAGACGGCAGTCGCTTTACCGATAAAGCAGGATGGGCAACGATGCCATTTACCGAAGAGACTAAAGAACGCGATCCGCGTCTTGCACAAACAGTATTGACACAAAATACCCAATACATCGATGGTACAGAAGGAACCTTCAATTTTGCCAATACCGTGACAGGATATCCGATGCTAAAGTACATTTCAGGACCCAATTTTGTCAATGCTTCGACAATAGATATACCTATTTACCGTATGGCCGAAGTATACCTCAATTACGCCGAAGCCAAAGCCGAACTGGGAACATTGACACAAGATGACCTCGATCACTCCATCAATTTAATCCGTGATCGCGTAGGAATGCCCCACCTGGACAAATCAGCAGTAAATGCCGATCCTGACCCGTTCCTCACATCTGAACTTTATGGATATAAGAATGTGGATAACGGTCCTAACAAAGGAGTCATTCTTGAGATCCGTCGGGAGCGTTCGATAGAAATGGTAAACGAAGGCATCCGTTTTGCCGATTTATGCCGCTGGCGTGAAGGCCAACTTCTGGCCCAGCCATTTTATGGACCCTATGTACCCGGTGAAGGCCGTTATGACATGGATGGCAATGGAAAAATCGATTTTGTGGTTTATCTGGACCGCCGTATTCCCGCTCCGGGAGTAACTCCATTAAAAATAAACCAAGACATATTCCTGTCAGAAGGAGAGACCGGTTATATTCTGGCTCACGGACAATTAATGAGGGCCTTCAACGAGGACCGAGATTATCTCTATCCAATCCCAAGTAATGAACGTACACTTACCAAAGGTATGATTACACAGAACCCCGGATGGGATGACGGACTAAATTTTTAACCACATCTTATTCGCAAGTCAGTTATTATTAAGTTTTAAATTACAAGTAAACAGTATGTTAAAAAGAAAAATAATCTATGTATGGATATCTGTCTTAATGGTTTCCGTAAGTGGCTTTTGCATGGATACCATGAACGAAGACAAAGTACATACTCCGCAAAAATTGCGAATAGGTACAACTATAAGCGTTTTCGGCGGTTTGCAAGGGTTAACCTATGAAAACCTGAAAGAAGCACGGTCTGCGGGTATCTCTGACATAGAAATTTCTCTCACCGGCTTAGTAAATGGAGATCATCCTATTCCAAATGCCGAATTAAAAGAGAAATTCCGCCAGGTAAAACACAATGCTGACAGTGCAGGGATCAACATTTGGTCGATACATATGCCTTATGGGGCCGACTGTGACCCGTCACACATTGACGAAACCATTCGTTCACACTCCGAAAATGCCTACCGTAGCTACATCGATGTCGTCAGCGTATTGGAGCCGGAAGTAATCCTGTTCCATCCAAGCTGGCGGTTAGGCCTCAACGAACGCAAGGAACGCATGAGCCAACTGGTAAAAACCATCACTTCCCTGAATAAAGATGTAAAGGAGATAGGGGCCATCATTGTATTGGAAAATCTTCTCGGATACAAATTACTTCGCAGTCCCGGGGTAGAACGCCCGTTGGGCCGTACTGTCGAAGAGATGGTTGAAATTATGGATTTAATGCCGGCTGATGTTTATGCAGCAGTCGACATGAATCACATCAAAAATCCCGAACTGCTGATCGCTGCACTCGGCTCTCGCATAAAGAGTGTCCACATTGCCGACGGTGACGGAGAGAAGGAGTGTCATCAGCTCCCGGGACGCGGGAAAAACAATTGGGTTCTTATTCTTCAGGCACTTGATCATGCCGGTTACACTGGTCCGTTCCTCTATGAAATAAGAGCAAAAGAAGTAGATGGATTTACAGATCTTGTCACTGCCTATAATCTGCTTTATGAAAATTATACAAAGTCTTTACAACCGTAAGGAGGCTGTTGTCAATACCTCCTCAAACGTATAAAAACTCCAAGTGATTTTACCAATACATTATTAACAAATCTATGAGAATTATGAAACTAAAACATTTCTTACTCTGTGTGATGGGAATTTTGATTCCTACAACCGTTTTTTCGGCTGAATACTATGTCGTACCGGGGTTACGTGCTACAGGCAACGACGGTTCATCCTGGGAAAAAGCGATTACCATGTATGACATTTTCGAAAATGATGCCGCTGCTGCAAAAAACGATGAGGTATCCAAGTATAAAACCGGAGACGTATTCTTTCTTGCAGGAGGAACCTATTACAATGCTACCAGTCCCGGTTCCGATGCCGGGCGTATTTATCGTGGCTATATTTTCGTTGGAGGATGTGATCAAAGTAAAGGTGTGGTTACTGAGTGGCCTGCCTATCCATCGGCAACACCTACAATTTTCTCCGGTGACCTCGACGAAAACGGAGGACCGAGTGCAGGCGACCTCCGTAATTTAATTCATGTGCGTCAGGCTCGGAATGATGCTGCCGAGAACCTGGCCCACATCTGCAAACTGATAGGTATCGATTTTACCTGTTCATATTCTCCCGAAGGTTCAACTAACGCAAGTGGAGCAGTTTATTGCACGCAGGGAGCCATCGAACTTCAATATTGCAATATATATAATAATATAAGCAAAGGCGAAGGTACGGGAGACGGAATCGGTGCCGGTATCCACATCTATGGCGGACTTTATCATATAAAAGACTGCAATGTATACAACAACAAAGCGCATAAGACCGGAGCCGGATTCCGGTGTACTTCCCGCAGTTCTAAGAAAGCGAATGGCGTAATCGAACGTTGTTATTTCGGTAATAATGAAGTAGAATCCCGTTACGGTGGTGCCATCGCCCAATCTTCAGGAGAAAATATGTGGATCATAAATTCCACTATTGTTGACAACAAGGCCTTTTACGAAGGTGCCGGAATCTGCGCCAATGGCAGCTCCTTTGATGATGATGTACGTGCAGTACATATCATAAACTGTACAATTGCCGGCAATACATGCGCTGCCGATCCTTCGGAACTATATGCTGAAGATACGGAAACCGGTACTGTCACTAATCCTGGTTCATGGTTGGGATCGCAAATACGTATTGCCTGTGATCCGGCAGTGAATATCTGTAATTCCATTATTGTCGGACGCGAAGACGACGGTACAGTTGCCAAAGCCGCTATCGTTCTTACCGGTACGGAAAAGACACCCTCCAGCGCCTATTTAAATTCGTATGGTGGCAGCATATTAGGCACGTTCGGCTCGGTCATGAATTCTCCAACCATTGCTATCAACTGGAACAATGATCACATGGATGGCAGTAACCCGAATACTTATTCCAAGATATTCGGCACAACCACAGCTGGCGAAAACGGCGGATTCACCAAGACGCTGAAACCTGTAGATAATGGCATTCTCGACCAGCTCGGAGTTTACGCCCTTTATGGTTTCGAACTTGGAGAGTACATCAAGACTCTAAAAGATGAAGGCAAATATCTCCCATTCGAGATCGACGTTACCGTAGACCAGACCGGTTCGAAACGTAGCCAGGAAGAGATTAACGGTGAAACGGCTCCGGGAGCCTATGATTTCTTGACCAATCATGGGACCGGTATTGCCGTTACGAATTCTCCGATGTCCTCTCTCAAATTACAAGTATCGGGTGATGGTATCTACCAGATTGTAGGACTCACCGACAATGCTACGATACATATTTATAATTTACAAGGTATACGTATCCGGTCTATTACCCAAGGTAACACGATTGACCTGCGTGATCTCACAAAAGGCATTTACATGGCTAACGTGAACGGACAAACGTTCAAAGTTGCCAGATAATATTGTAACTAATCTATTGAACAGGTCCGTCTGCTTTCCGTATCTGGAAAGCAGTCGACTTGTTTGTTTTATAAATCATTATTATATGGCTTTCTATCATATCAAATACAGACTATTCGCCATTCTATGGTTATTTTTATCGACCCTGTCGACGGTCGGTCTAGCCAATACCACGACTTTAAACGTCGGATGTTTCAATATCCGTTTCAAAACGAGCGCCGATCAGGGAGAGCTAAGCTGGAACAACCGTAAGAGTTATGTTACACGGACAATTATCGATTTCAAATACGATATTGTCGGAGTCAACGAAATGAATGCCGGTTCACAACAAGAGGACATGAAAAGTTTACTTCCGGAGTATTCATTCGTAGAATGGGGAGGAAACTCATCAACAGTGCCCAATCAGGGAACAATCAATGCGGTATTGTTTCGTACCGATAAGTTCGATCTGCTTGAAGAAGGACATTACTTTTTGTGTACAGACCCCTCGAAATCACTACTTTCGTGGGATAACAGCAGCGGGAACAAACGTTTCACCGTATGGGCCAAGCTGAAAATCAAGGAAACAGGCGATATCTTTTATTATTTCATCACCCATCTCGATCATCAGGGAAGTGATGCCCGCAATGAAGGAACGCGCGTTAACATGGAAAAAGTACGTTCCATTTCCGGTCATTACCCCGCCATCATATGCGGTGATCATAATTCGTCGGCCATACGTTATCCGTTCTATGACCTTTGCAGTGCCTATATGTCAGACAGTCGCAAAGTATCGGAAACCCCATTCCCATGGCCTAAGGACGGAACCTTGTGCAAATGGGATCCCGAGAAAAAAGATGGGACCAGACTGGATTATGTATGGGTAAAAGGGATGAAAGTACATACATACAATCATATCAATGAGACTTTCGGACGCAGTGTCACTCCTTCCGACCATTTTCCCGTGATAGTGAACGTCTCATTAGAACCTTTCGTGGCCTCCCATACCCGTTATGTCGATATAAATGCTGCTGATGGTGGCGATGGAAGCAAGTCAGCGCCGTTCCGTAATATCCAGGAAGCTGTCGATGCCACTTGCAACGGCGATACCATTTACGTTGCCCAGGGATATTATACCGTAACCGAATCGGAGCAATTTAAAGGTCGGGACGCTACACTCAATATTCCTCATTCTCTGGATATATTCGGCGGCTACGACTCTGCATTTAAAGAAGTGACGGGGCGTACAGTTCTATCAGGAGATATAAACGGCGATGATGAAATCGCAGACGGAGTATGGACCGGTAATGAAGAAAATGCTTATCATGTAGTGACAGTTCAGAAATACTGCGCACTGATGCTTTGCAATTTCGAAATTGTCGGAGGAAACGCCAACGGAAATACTACCACAGGGGCAGGTATCGCCAGTCTGGGTTCCCGACTGATACTCGATAATGTGATTATCCGCAATAATCAGGCCACGGGTCAAGGTGCCGGAATCTATGCAGCCGGCCAATTATTATGTACCGATTGCCGGTTTATCCGTAACATCTCCTCAGCCAACGGCGGCGCTTATTTCACTGCCTATGCCGGTGTGGAATTATGGTGGCGCCATGCAATGACTGATTGTTACTTCTCGGAAAATGAAGCAGTACAAGGTTCTGCCGGATACCATTCAGGATACTCGTGGGCTTACCTGGGACACAACACTTATGTCGATAACAAGGCTACTTACGGAGGTACCGTCTCCCTCAACGGAACAGCCTATGCTTCTAAAACGACTTTAGTCAACAACACCTTTGTCAATAACCGGGTAGAAGCTATCGGCGGTGTCATTAACGAAATGAAAGGAGGATCGGCCATCTATGCCAATTTGAATGTAGCATCTACAATTTCGATTGTCAATAATACGATTGTCGGAAACCATGCATCATGCTACAAAAACGGTACACCTACCATCGACTTTTATGGTGCAGCCGTGCATATTTACAACGGAACACCATTCATTTTCAACAACGTGATTGCCGGAAATCGCTCCACTTCAGCGCATACTGGTGATGTTTATAATGCAGGACAGCTGGCAACTACCGGTTATAACATCTTTTCGAGTGCCGATAATATAAATATAACACCGGCAGAAACCGATATTTTAGGAACCTCAGTCGATTCATCCATCCTATTGCTCGGTAATATGCTTGAGAGTAACATAGTAGAAGGAGATATTATCCCTGTTCTGGCACTAAACGGTGGTCCGGTTGAGACAGTCAAAGTAAAAAAACGTTTTTTCGGATCGAATGCAATCAATGTGCTGCCGGCATCTCAATTGGAAGAAAAATTATTAAAAGGAGATGTAGATAACACGATTGAACTGCGAAACAAACTGATATTCGACCAACGAGGAGTAGAACGTTTAACCGATGGAACCTCATCGATCGGTGCGTATGAATATGGAAGGGAAGGTACGGGTATTACCGAAACAGCAAGTGTCGCCAATCCGGTCAAAACATACCAGAACGGTTCTATTTTATATCTGTCTACTTCTATGACATTACAGGATGTGAAAATATTCTCTATGACCGGATCAACGGTTATTCTTCTGGGCGAAGTTACCACAGGAGAGACTCCAGTCAATGTTTCCCGGCTTTATCCCGGAGTATATATATTATCCTGGAAAGGAGGAACTTCACGGTTTATAAAAAGATAAATAAGATTATCTGCCAGTAAATTAAAAATCACCCACGCTGCAATAGTTGCAGCGTGGGTGATTTCATTGAAAGGAAAGTTATAGCACACTCTCCATCTTTCTTTTTACTCCGGTGATGAAATACAAGCTGCCCATCCCCCACCCGGTGCAAGTCGGACAACAATCTCATTCTGTTCCAATACTTCGGACGTTCTCCGGTAATCCTGAGCTGCCCGATGGGCATTTACTCCATCACTGAATATCTCGATCCGCTTCCCGATGCAATCATCCGGTAATCTCACCTTCAGTTCACGGGTATCCCAATTCCCCAATGCTCCGATATACCAATTATCACCTCTACGCCGAGCCACAACAATATACTCGCCAACTTTACCATCGAGCACGAAAGTGTCATCCCAAACTGTGGGAATCTGGGATATAAACCGGATACACTCCTGTTCACGCATATAATTGGATGGAGAATCACAAAGCATGTTAAGCGGAGAATCGAATACGACATATTCTGCAAGCTGATGGCAACGGGTGCCCTGACTCATCGGATTACTCCTGTTCGGAAAATATCCACCTTTGACACTATTGCGCATCGCTCCCTGCGTATAATCCATCGGACCAGCCACCATGCGAATGTATGGCAATAAAACATCGTAAGAAACCATATCGACATCGGGCTTGGACCATTTCAACTGTTCAAGCCCGAATACCGCTTCATAATTGATCACATTGGGATACGTGCGTTGCATACCCGTTGGTTTGGGACAGCCGTGAAAATCGACAAGCATCTTATGGGCTGCGCATACCTCAGCCGTACGGTACATAAAATCAATCATCTCCTGGTCATCACGATTAAGGAAATCTATTTTAAAACCTTTGATACCCATATCGGCATAATGCGATACGACCTTTTCCAAATTAAGTTCCATCGCCAGATAACCGGCCCACAAAATAATATCAACTCCTTTTCTCCTCCCATGATCTACTATTGCCTGAAGATCTATTTCCGGGACGACATCAAGAAGATCACACTTTCCCTTAGTAGCCCATCCTTCATCGAGAATAACATACTCGATGCCGTTTTCGGAAGCAAAATCAATGTAGTATTTATAAGTTTCCGTATTAATGCCAGCCTTAAAATCTACTCCATAAAGCCCCCAGTCATTCCACCACTCCCAGGCAACCTTTCCCGGTTTGATCCATGACCGATCGGTTACGCGTGACGGAGCTGCCAACCGATATACCATATCGTTTTCCATCAACTCTCCGTCGCGACGTGTAACAATGAAAGTCCGCCACGGAAAAGTCCGCGGTGCATTGATCTTCGCAATATAGGGATACCGCGAAGTAACCAAATGTTCAAGATCATTATGTCCGCCCTGTACCACACTTTTCGGATAAGGCGCAAAGACTCCTCTCAACTGCGGTCTGCAACTATCTGTCGCTAAATACATTCCGGGATAATCTTCAACATCGGCTTCGGCAATACACAATTTTTCGCCATACTCCAGATTGACAAGTATCGGTGTAAACAACAGATTTTTTTCATCGAAATCCTTCAACGGAAGATACGTATACAGATTTTGCATATCATTCCAAAACTGCTGTTCACGGGTGGCGTCCTTTCGTTTCTTACGGTCACGTACATACGGAGCCCATGTCTCAAAATTCTGAGATAACCGATACACTGCCTTTTCATTCTTCACTGTGTACTCCTCCGAAAGTGAAGATACAAAACGATAAGCCATTCCGTCATCATACATCCGGAATTCGATACTGAAACCGGCAGTCGTGGTCAATATCAACCGGTTATATTTATCTCGCACCTGTGATTTCTTATACAGTGGAGAAAGAATCACTTCATCAACAGACGAGCGTTGTACTTTTTTCACTTTCATATCGGCCCCCCAAACTGTGCCATTCATCCATTCCATAGCAATGGTCGATGGAGACAATATTGATTGGTGTTCATTGGAAAGAGTGAACGTAAGACTATCACCGACATTAATTTCACTCGTAAGCCTCCCATCAGGAGAGCCCAGTTTATATTCGGCAGCACCAGCTATTGTAACAGTGAAAGCCACCATAAACATCAAAAAAACTTTCTTATATTTCATCTTTACAAATCAATAAGTAAATGTACAAATGATAGGATAATGGTCAGATATCCACCTCACACCATAAACTGGCTTATCAATGGTCTCAAACACCAACGGGCAAGCATTACGATAGAAAATATGATCCAGATTCTTGTTTCTTACCAAAGGAGAAACGCGTCCGAAACCATTAAAGCTGGAATGATCATCCGTTTTGGAAGCATCTTCTCTGGCAGAAGCAAACCAACGGTAAAATGGAGCCAAGCTCTCACGCCGCGGATCATAGGGATTGTAAGAAGCATTCATATCACCGGTTACGAAAACAGTTGCCTCCTCACCGGCGATGGTCTTCATTCTATTGTTTATCAATGCAGCACACCGGGCACGCACCTCAGTGTCCACCGGTTCTTTCTTATAGGGCAAATGAGTGGTGACAATATAAAATTCTCTCCGGCTTTTTTTATCCTTGAGTTGTAACCACAAAGCGGCCCGATAATGTCTGTCAGTCGAGTCCCACGGTTGGGATGGAGCTTCGGGAGTAGCACTCAGCCAAAAATGTCCCGAACGTATCACTGAATATTTCTCACGAAGATACAACAATAATACTCCTCCGGTGCGGGAATCAGGTAACGTGTCGTTCATCTCTATACGATAATAGCCATAATCAGGTAGCATGGCAAAGATTTGCTGCCACATCTCGTTACGTGGTTCCTGCATGCCTATCACGTCGGGACGGTACTGGGCGATCATACGGGCACACGGTTCCCGACGCCGATCCCATGCCGTATCAAGAGAATCATTCGGATTATTGAAACGGATGTTGAACGACATCACCTTTACAGAATCCAACACGACAACATCGTCATGATAATCTTGAGCGATAGCACAAGAAAAACTCAGCAGTAAAATACCAGACAAAAGAATGTTTTTTTTCATATATGTATCTTTAAAATTATACTATGAAGACTTATCAAAAAGTACTGAATACGTAACCAACAACACAAAACCGACACTGATTTAAAAAACATTAACATGCTTTATTACAACAGCAAAGCCGTCAAAAACCACAATATTCAAAACAAATAAAAATACCGACTACGTAGATGTATGATGTGATGTGTTCCTTGAATGAGTGTTCCTTTAAATTAAAATATTGACAAAATGAAAAAAAGAAAGTTAGGATTGTTCCCTAAGGTATTGATTGCGATAACTATCGGTTCGTTATTGGGACTTATAGCGCCGGATGTTATGATCAGAATATTTAAAACCTTCAATGTATTCTTTGCACAAATTCTCAAATTTATCGTACCCTTACTCGTATTGGGCCTTGTGACTCCATCTGTAGCTAATCTGGGACGTGGAGCTGGAAAGATGCTATTGAGTGTTATCGTTATCTCATATCTGTCAACGATAGGTGCAGGATTTTTTGCATATGGTTTTGCTTCAAGTCTGCTTCCTCATTATCTAAGTATTGGTGAAATTTCTACCTCTGCGCTGGAAGGAAAAGTATTCGAGCCCTATTTCAATATCAAATTCCCTCCGATTTGTGACATACTGACAGCTCTCCTCTTGTCATTCATGCTCGGCATCGGCATTATTTTCACCAAAGCCCCGGGACTGAAGAAAGCCTTCGATGAATTCGGAGAAATTGTAAAACTCACGATTGAACATGCCATCATCCCTCTCTTACCATTCTACATCTTTACAATGATATGTGAGATGAGTGCTGCCGGGCATCTGTCAACCGTCATGGGAACAGGTGTTAAAGTCATTGCAACCGGTGTTATCCTGTCTATCTGTTACCTCATTATCCAATATATCATAGCCGGACTGGTGGCTAAAAAAAATCCTTTTAAATGTATATGGAATATTATGCCAGCGTACCTGACAGGCTTTTCAATCTGTTCCAGTTCGGCCGTTATTCCAGTCACTCTCGAGTGTGCCATGAAGAATGGTGCGACTAAAGAGATCGCCAACTTTACTGTCCCTCTTTGTTCAACAGTCCACATGTGCGGATCGACTATCAAGCTTATCACTACATCAATCGCAGTGATGTATCTGAGCGGAATGAACATTAGTTTCGCCCTCTTTGCCAATTTCATCCTTTTGCAAGGGATTTCTGCCGTAGCTGCCCCCGGAGTAATGGGAGGAGTTTTAATGGCATCAATCGGATTATTGGAATCGATTCTCGGTTTTTCGCCTGAACAGAGTGCCCTGATGATGGCCATTTATCTGGCTCTCGACGGATATGGCCCAGCATGTAACGTAAGTGGAGACGGCGCTATCACCCTTATTATCGACCGCTTTTTCGGAAAGAGATATGCATCCGCACAATAATAAAATGTCTATTTTCAAAATCGGATTACGTAGTCATATCATGTAATGTGTTCCTTTAATATAAGGAAAGATTAATAATAAATATATGAAAAAAGAAAGCATAAAGATGTTTTTTGAGAGTCAGTCCACCCCCGCTGATTCCGAGAAAATAGAGCAATGGTATATAAACAATATCAATAATGCCGAATTGGACACTATTCTTCTGGAACTGTTGAAAGAATGTACTCATCAGGATGAACAAAAAGCCAGAAACGCGTTCAACCGCACATGCTATCGTATAGGTATCGGGACACCCCAAGGCATAAAAAAGAGGAAGACGATATACCGCTGGATATCGGGAATAGCCGCCACCGTCCTGATATGCGGTTTCCTATTGGGTATACATTTATGGAGTCCCCGGTTCGGCGATATCGATTTGGAAAAAGTATATGCATCGGCAGGTGATTCAAAAATGGTGATACTTCCCGACTCTACAAAAATCTATCTCAAACCCACAAGTACTCTCTTTTACGCAGCAAATGATTTTGCCCGTAACAGGAAAGTACATTTGTTTGGCGAAGCATACGTAGAGGTAACCAAAGATATGAAACATCCATTCTTCGTTGTGTGTAACAATGCCACAATCAAAGTATTGGGAACTAAATTCAACGTACAATCGCATGAATCCGATTCAGAATTTGAAGTAATGCTATACGAAGGATGCGTGGACGTAGAATCAGATTTCAACAATAAACAGGTAGAAGTACTCATGGCTCCCGGTGATATTATAAAGATTGATAAGAATACCGGCGAAATGTCACAAATGAATATTTCGACTATAGCCAACCCTGGGCAATCCCGTAAATTTTACTTTATCGATAAAAAGCTGGAAGATATAACCAATCAACTCGAACGTCACTTCCAAAAGAAGATTGTAATTACCAATCCAAAATTAAAATCGATAAAATACGATGCAATATTTGCCAATGACGAGACAATTGAACAGATTTTAAATTGCCTGAATGCATCACAACAGATGAAAATTATATATCATGATAACACCATTATAGAGATACGGTAACACAATTTCAGTTTTCAATAGGTAAATCATAGAACCCACAAAAAATAATCAGATGAAACGAATCATTTTCTTTTTTAGCTTTATGGCCCTTGCAAGTAACCTCTTTGCCATCCGAAACTACCCCAAATGGCTTGAAAGTGCAGCCATATATCACATCTATCCTTCTTCTTACATGGATAGCAACGGAGACGGATACGGCGATCTGGAGGGTATACGTTCTCGCTTGGACTACGTAAAGGATCTGGGATTTAATACCATCTGGATCAGTCCGGTCTTTTGCAGTAAATTTGAAGATGGCGGTTATGATATCACCGATTTCTATAAAATCGACCCACGCTTCGGCACAAATACCGATTTGGTAAATCTGGTAAACGATGCACATGAAAAGGATATTAAAGTATGCCTCGACCTCGTAGCCGGTCACACTTCAGACAAGCATCCCTGGTTTCTGGAATCTGCAAATGGAGACCCGAATGGTCATTATGCCGATTATTACATTTGGACGAAAGGTAAAAAAACAACTCCACCGAAACCGGAAAGAGGAGGCTGGGTAAAAAATGAATATCCGCGCGACGGATACTATCTGATGAATTATTACGATATTCAGCCGGCACTTAATTACGGATATTATCAGCCGAACCCGGAGAATTCGTGGGAACAAGCCTATAATGCCCCCGGTCCAAAAGCAGTCCGCCAAGAGATAAAGAATATCATCTCTTTCTGGTTTGATAAGGGAGTTGACGGTTTTCGTTGTGACCTGGCCTGGTCATTGGTAAAGGGAGATGACGCAGAGTTTCATGGGGTAAGAAAACTTTGGAATGAAATATTTTCCTGGCAAGCGGAAAACTATCCCGAAACGATCTTCCTGTCTGAATGGTCAAGTCCGATAGAAGCTATTTCCTGCGGCTTCGATATCGATATTATCCGCCACAACGGATGTGGAAAAACCATGTATCGCGATCTGGTACACAATACACATCGGAATACAGATCCGGAAACCGGTATATACCAACCGAAAGATTGTTGGTTTGACAGGGCGGGAAAAGGGCAATTCAGTTCTTTTGTAGAACCTTTTATAAAAATCTATGAAGTAACCAAGGGGCATGGTTTCCCATGTATGCCCACATCCAGCCATGATACATGGAGGCTAAATCGTAACCAACGTTCTACCCCGGAGGAACTAAAAGTAGCCATGACGTTCTTCCTGACAATGCCATGGGTACCAATTGTCTACTATGGAGAAGAGATCGGGATGCGTTCGATGGACGGATGGCCGTTTATTGAAGGCAGTCGTGACCGGTCGGCACAAAGAACACCCATGCAATGGGAAGCAGGTGCAACAGCCGGTTTCTCGACCTGCGACCCTTCAAAATTGTATTTACCTATAGACCCGGATCCGAAGCGTCCGACAGTAGCCGGTCAAATCGATGACCCGCATTCAATACTTAACTGGACGAAGGGGCTTCTTGCCCTCCGTTCTTCAATCTCCGCATTGGGAAATACAGGAGGATGGAAGTTTGTCAGCGATCCGCAACAAGCATATCCTGCCGTATACGAACGTTCCGACGATCACTCAAAGTATCTGATAATTATTAATCCGAGAGAAAAAAGTGCTACGGCATCCATTGAAGGATATGATCGATTAGAAGTTATTTGGGGAAATCCCCAAAACTTGTCAGTAAAGAAATCGAAAGATAAACTATCACTGAGAATCCAAGGAGTAAGTTCTGTCATCTGTAAGGTTCTGTAATTCATATTAGTCATCAACAAAATAATAAATCAATGAAAAAGGTTTTCAAACTTTATTTAATGCTGTTCTTAAGTATTACAGGAACAGTTTTTACAACGAATGCAGAAACGAAAAAGATTCTCGTTGTTGGAAACAGTTTCTCGTTTGATGCGGCTTTACAGGAGTTTCTTCCGATAGTACAAGCTGCTGGAGATGATATTGTACTGGGGTTTCCATATAAAGGAGGAACCACACTGGAACTTCACACGAATTATATTACCACAAATCAGCAGATATACAATTACTACAAAATTAAAGATGGAAAAATGACATCGACAGGAGGCAACAGTCGCAAATTCGATACAAATATCATTACGGATGAAGACTGGGATATTGTCATTATACAAACTGACCATAATTATTCGGGTGCATATAGTCACTATTTTCCATACCTGAGCAATCTGATCACCTACTTTAAAACTCATCTCACGAATAAAAACGCCCAGTTTTATCTTTACATGACCTGGGCCTATCAAAATGGTTCGGCAAAATTAGAGGAGTTAATCAATAAAGGTCTTTACACCGACCAAATGGATCAATATACAAAAATCGTTGATTGTGCAGGCCGCGCTGCCATACAATCGGGAATTGGCGAAGAAAACATAATTCCGGGCGGAACAGCTGTCCAAAATGGACGTACCAGTTATATTGGTGATGATTATAATCGTGATGGCTATCACATGAATCTCAGTCACGGCCGTTATACGGTAGCACTAACATGGTACGAAAAAATCTTCGGAAAGAGTGTCATCGGGTTAAGTTATCACCCTGCTTCCATCAGTGATTTCTGTGCAGAGATGTGCCAACATGCCGTACATGAAGCCATTATCCACCCCAAAAGTATCAGTAGCCTTGCAGATACTTATGGGGTAAATCCTGATGCAAAACCCAAGGTCATCGACAGACCGCTAATGATTAATTTCGGCATCGGTGTTGGTTCATCTGCTGTCTCTCAATATTCATGGAATAGTTTAACAACCACATTAACCGGAGCAAATGTGGGAAATCTATATAATAGCAAAGGTTATGGAACCGAAGTGAAAGTTTCAATAGAAAAACCATTCGACGGTGTTTCCTCTATCGGAACTACTTCATCGACTACAGCTTTAGATATGCCTTCGAATGTGTCTAAATCAGCCTTTTATGGTACTACAGAGAGTTCGGTTATTATTTCCGGATTATATCCGGGGCAGGCGTATGATATGAACGTATTTGCCTCAGTTATGAATAATACATCGACCAATTCTGAAACCGTCTACTCATTCAAAGGAGAAAATAATGGAAACGCCTCTCTGAATCCTACAAAAAACACGGCAAATATTGCAACGGTCCAAGGAATAATTGCCGATGAAAAAGGACGCATCTATTTAACTGTAAAAGCCGGCGCAAACAATAACGAAGAAAAGAAAACTTATTATCTGGGAGCATTGATGGTAACTCCACATCTTGAGGTTCCGGGGAAAATTCCTATCTATATCAACTTTACCACCAATGGAAAAACAACTCAAGAAGATTACTGGAATAATGTGACATCCCATCTTGCCGGAACTAAAATTGAAAACTTGACAGATTCGGAGAATAAGGCTTCAGGCATATCTCTAAACATCACAAAAGGTTTTGCCGGTGTCACAGAAAACGGTGCATCCAAAACAAATACGTTGCTTAACATGCCCGCAAATGCGTCTACAACAGGTTATTGGGTAAACGGTATCGAAAAAGACGGCGTTCTTATTGACAATGCCGAAATCGTATTCAGCAATCTGGATCCTAAGGAATCCTATGATTTTTATATGTTTGGTTCCTATATGAATGCTACAGAAGTTCATGAAGCTGAGTATTCAACCTTTGGAACTGTAGAAAATTACATTGGATTAAATGGAAACAACAACGATCATTCAATCGCTGAACTCTCTTCAATATATCCGGATGCAGACGGACATATCCGATTTACGGTAACCCCGGGAGCTACAAGTGCAGATACCTACAAAACTGGTTACATCAATGCTATGGCTATTATGGTTCCGGGTATTGTGAAAGTCGTACCCTTCGAACCCGTAGCAGAAGGTCCGTGGGATGGTATTTCGATGATTGAACCGGCTCGTGACGTTTCCGGTAATTGTGTTATTTACACAGGAGCAGAATTAGCATGGGTAGCCAATCAAATCAATCAAGGCCATGCCATAACAGGTATAAAAATTGCAAAAGATATAGATTTAGGCAATCAACCATGGACTCCAATAGGATACGGAACTTATTTTACCGGAAAAATTGACGGACAAGGTTATCACATTTATAATATGTATATAAATAAAAGTGACCTTACAGAAAAATCAAATTTTGCAGGTTTAATAGGTGGTACAAACAGCGAAAGCTGTGATATTCTCAACATCAATCTCTCAGGAAAAATCGATATTCCCGCATCCATAACTCAGAAAACTCAAGTCGGATCATTCATTGGTAAAGCCAATGCCTTAGGAAATATGGTTAATTGCCATAGCGATGTTGAAATCAACATCATGGGAGCACCGGGATATGTGGGTGGTGTATTGGCATTTATGAAAAATGCGAATGTAAAAAACTGCTCTTATTCAGGTAATATAATAATCACAACATCCGGAAAAGTGACCAATGGTGTCGGCGGCATTTTGGGATGTACAAATTCAAGTACAACCGGCATCGAAGCTATTATTAACGGATGTTACTTTGACGGTAGCATTAAAAATAACGGTTCTGGAACCCCTAAATATGTAGCCGGAATCAATTCGTATTCTAATTTGTCAAAAGCTGCCGAAACCATTACGAACAATTATGTTATCGGCACCATTGACTGCACGGCCACGAATCAAGGAACTATTTACGGAAAAAACAACACTGTAAATTTCGACTGTGAAAACAACTATTATTATGCGGGCTATACCTTAACAGGCAAAGGTGGAATTCCTATGGATATAAAAAAGTTTCATTCCGGAGAAGCTACTTATTTATTAAACGGTGATCAAATGGAATTTCTTTTCGGACAGGAGCTTGATTCTGATAATAACATGCCAGTCGTCTATAGTGGTACCAACAGAGTCTACAAAACAGTCTTTATGTATAATGGCAACGAATATGCAGTACTTTACAACAATACAGAAATGAAATTTCCACAAAATCCTGTTCCCGACGACGGAACGACTTTTGGAGGATGGTATGATGAGAAAGGAAATCGCTATGATGAGAATTCAACCACCCAAACTGACCTCATACTCTATGCCAAAACCATAGCAACAGGAACCGATAATCTGAAAACTAAAGATGAAATAACAATCAATAATAACAAAATTGATATAACTTCAGAAAATCCGATTGGTGATATTGCTATTGTGGATGTAAACGGAATGGAGGTTATTAATAAAACAATAAAAGAGACTATCGCAGAATTAGATATAAATTCATTACAACATGGTATATATCTTTTTAAGAGCAAACATGATTGTATTAAATTCATAAAGAAATAAGATAGTAGACATCGTAATCCAAATTACAATGTAATATGTCCATAGACCAATATCCAAAATAAGAAAGGAGTTAATTTCGTACGTAATTCACGAAGGGCAAGCTCAATATGTTTTTCTACCGTACGTGCCGAAATATGCATTATTTCGGCTATTTCTTTTGCAGACTTATGCTCGAACCGGCTCATATTGAAAATGGCACGCCGCTTCTCCGGCATTGTTTCAATGATAGCGGCAATCGCTTTCTGCATTTCGTTCCAAAACAACTCGTTTTCTGCACTTGGAGTGACTACGGTGTCGTGTACGCCATCCAGGAAACGATCTACAATTTGATTCTGCTTGGAACGAAAGTGGTTGTATATCTCATATTTAGCAATTACATACAAATAAGAGTGAATCGATAAGTCGCTTTGTAATTTCTCTCTGTTAACCCACACTTTGATAAATGTGTTTTGCGTAATATCTTCAGAGATCCATTCGTCCTTCACCAATCCGAATATAAATTGGTTGAAATGTGAATAGTATTTCATAAAAAGTTCTTCAAAACACTGTACATCCCCATTCTTTATGCCAGTTATCAAATCAGGTTCATTCATTACTATTATATTTAAGACTATACAAACATAACATTTTAATATAAGAAAGAACAATTGTGCTGAACTTTTTCGTTCTATGGTATATTTGCAACTCTCCTATATATTACAGAAGTGTTAAGAAAGATATAATACGTAATTCAAGGTGCAATATCTTCTTTGTTTTTCTCACTAATTGCAGATTTACTTTAACATATCTAATGCGAATCAGTAGTTGAAATCAAGTTAAAATTTAGTTTTGCTCATCTCTGTACGGTTTTGAATGTATTTCACCACAGAGTAACACGGAGTTCCACAGAGTTTGAATCTTTATTGAAACGCAGATGATCGCAGATTTTCGCAAAGGGAAACAAATGTATGATAAAGAACCACAGTCTTTTAATCTGTGTCTATCTGTGTTAATCCGCGTTTTATCAGATAAATAGTACTCTGTGGAACTCTGTGCGACTCTGTGGTGAGTTTCATTTCTGATCTATAATGAGTTAAATTCAACTACTGATTCGCATGGTTCATAAACTACTATTCCATCTGTTACCAACTATAATTCCGCTAACTTTTGTCCTCTCTTGTCATTTTGTCAGTCTTTGTCTGCCAAACCAACATCTTTCCAACATCTTTTCGCTTTGGCACAGTTTTCGCAATTTGTTTTTCGTCCTTCCAAAAGGATGATGAATAATATAATTATGTATAACATATAAAACAAAAAAGTAACTATGAACATTAAACCATTAGCAGACAGAGTGCTTATACTCCCTGCACCTGCAGAAGAAAAAACAATTGGCGGTATCATTATTCCTGATACAGCAAAAGAAAAACCTTTGAAAGGTGAAGTTGTGGCAGTAGGTCACGGTACAAAGGACGAAGAGATGGTATTAAAGGTAGGTGACACCGTTCTTTATGGTAAATATGCCGGAACAGAACTTGAAGTGGAAGGTGCAAAATACCTTATCATGCGTCAGAGCGATGTTCTCGCTGTTTTGGGATAATTCATAATTGAAAATTAATAATTTATAATTGATATAGACTTATGGCAAAAGAAATATTATTCAATATCGATGCCCGTGACCAATTGAAAAAAGGTGTCGATGCTTTGGCAAATGCAGTAAAAGTAACACTTGGCCCGAAAGGACGTAACGTAATTATTGAAAAGAAGTTTGGCGCTCCTCACATCACTAAAGATGGTGTAACAGTGGCTAAAGAAGTAGAACTGGCAGATGCATACCAGAATACGGGTGCACAGTTAGTAAAGGAAGTTGCTTCTAAAACAGGTGATGATGCCGGTGACGGTACAACAACTGCAACTGTTCTTGCTCAGGCTATCGTAGCCGAAGGCTTGAAGAATGTAACTGCCGGTGCAAGCCCGATGGATATCAAACGTGGTATGGATAAGGCTGTTGCCAAAGTGGTTGAGTCTATTAAGAACCAGGCTGAAAAAGTAGGTGACAACTATGACAAGATTGAACAGGTTGCTACTGTTTCTGCCAACAATGACCCGGTTATCGGTAAATTGATTGCTGACGCCATGCGTAAAGTTTCCAAAGATGGTGTGATCACTATCGAAGAGGCTAAGGGTACTGATACTACTATTGGTGTAGTAGAAGGTATGCAATTCGACCGTGGTTATCTGTCTGCTTACTTTGTGACTAACACAGAGAAAATGGAATGTGAGATGGAGAAACCTTACATCCTTATATATGACAAGAAGATCTCTAACCTGAAAGATTTCTTGCCTATCCTTGAACCGGCTGTACAGACAGGCCGTCCTTTGTTGGTGATTGCAGAAGATGTAGATAGCGAAGCACTGACTACTTTGGTTGTGAACCGTCTGCGTTCTCAGTTGAAGATTTGTGCTGTGAAAGCTCCGGGCTTCGGCG
>ERZ780218.551-NODE-551-length-33380-cov-6.067367_pt1 | contig 33380 bp, 36 predicted proteins | sample MGYA00510975_ERZ780218 | MGnify/ENA primary metagenome ERZ780218 (study PRJEB29588, sample SAMEA2152063) | human gut metagenome | biome: human gut; feature: human-associated habitat; material: faeces | place: Denmark | collected 2008/2010 ... | reverse complement strand
TCAAACTGTTCCTGTTTATGAGTATTACAGTAATCCGACTAAAGAGGATACGGATTATGATGGCATAAGTGACAATAATGATGAAAGCTTGGGAAATGAGTTTACATTTAATATGAAGGATAATTATGCTGAGTATCCTGTAACCTTTGAAGTCGATTATCGATTGTTTTTTAAGAGTAATACAAATTATCAAGAAAAGTTAGCAGTTTTAGGGTCTGTATATTCCAATTTAGCATATAATCATTCTTATTTGATTGATCAAAATGATAATACGCATGTTCTCTCCTTGTATAGTACATATAGTAATTATGGTTTAACCGATTTCGAGGATTACAAGATTTCGGAATATTATCATGATGATGATATATCAGAGATGATGATTGGTCATAGAAAAGTAAACTATAACAATCAAAATAAAGAAATAATTGTCGTAACCGTTAGAGGCACTGATTCAACAATAGAAGAGTGGTCAAGTAATTTTGATGTTGGGGATGATACAGATGATTATTGGGATAGAAACAACCTATTTTGGCGAAATAAACTGAATCATAAAGGATTTGATGTTGCAGCCAATCGACTTTATGATCGCATACTTCAATATGTAAATACAAATGTTGATAAAAATTCTGATAAGGTTATTTATATTGTTGGTCACTCAAGAGGAGCAGCTGTGGCTAACATTCTTGGTTCTATATTTGAAAATTCTGAAAACTATGAGTCTTTTGTTTACACGTATGCAACACCTAACACAACTACTGATTATAAATACAATGAATATGAAACTATTTTCAATATTGTTAATGAAGATGATTTAGTCCCACAGTTACCATTAGAAACTTGGAGCTTTCATAAATATGGTCATACATATTCTACCAGCATTAAGCAAAATTATGAGAATAAGTGGGGTGCCAGACAAGAAGGTACATGGGAATGGTTATTTAATGAAGATTACAATTATAATGGTAATCTAAATGATACAATTAATGCTTTTGAAGATGTTGCATATAATAGAAATAGTTTATATCAATACACGGGAGAAAAGGATACAATTTATTCTTATAAGCTTTCTTTTGGGGAATTTCCAAGTGAAGAATGTGAAAAGCAAAAGGAAAAATTCGGGGTAAGAATCGCTAGATTTTGTGAGGTGTCATGGGGACCCACGACATTTTATTATTCTGTTAATGTAGAACAATCTCCTGCATTTTTAATGATGGTTTTAGCTGATGTAACTGCCAGCAAATGTCATGATTATAGTAATGGCAATGATGAAATAGTTTTATATGAATCTAAAGGATACGATGAAGATACTTATTTAGGTGCTCATGTAGGGTTCTATGTAGCAAAAAAATACAGCAAAGCTAAAAATGAGTTTATTCATAGCGGTGCTGACTCAACCGGAGGAATACCAGAAGCTATAAATTATGGTGGAATGGTTCATGGTCATATGCCAGGAACATACTATTTTTTTGGCAAATGATTATTACGATAAATTAGAAGAGGTGGTTTGATATTAAAAATAAGTTACAATCTTTGTTGTTGCCAGTAATCAACATTATAGTTCCTGTTATTTTTATTTGCATTCAAATTTTGGGATCGAATAAAGCAGCTATAGATATTTTAATGTATATGGTTTTCACTTTGTTTTTTGGAGCCGTTTTAGGAGGCATTTTTCCAATTTTAATGATTATTGTATTTAACATAGATACAAGCGATTGTTTTATTGCAAGACTAATTGCTCTATTAATATCAGCGATAGTATGTGTTTTATCATGGTTTGATACTACGGGTTTATTAATTATTATTGTACCAATAGCTTTGGAATTTATAACAACTATATTTATAGTAAAGAAATATCTGTATTTTGATATGGAAACTTCTTATGGGATAATAAAATTAATTGTTATTACCGTTTCGAATCCTATATTACTTTATTTCGGCTTCATATTGGATTTTATTATTAGCTTTTCTAACATTGGAAATGGAATTAATATTCCAGGCTGATTGATTTGCGTACTATCGTTAGATGTAGGTTTTCAGCGATCTGATTTAAGTCAATAAAAAACGATTGCCGTTTGTCTCATTTGACAGTGGCAATCGTTTTTTCAGTTATATAGACTTATCCTTTTTCTTCTGTTGTTCCTCATCTATAAGGCGTGAGATATAATTTCCGCTTGAAATGTCGTAATAGGTATGCGCAATATCCGAATATACTTTATATAACTGTTGGCAGTTCTCAAAGCTACTTGTGAGAACTGCAATTTTTTTGTCAGTTTCTCTCTGCAAGGAGAAACAAAAATCATTACGGTTTTAATATGCAATATACTGTACTTCACTATCTTTAGAAGTATATTAGCTTGCAGATTCTGGAGTATTATACGCTTCTGGTTCAATCATAATTTGCCAATTTCTTTAAGTAATTCGTATGGAATCTTACTCTAATTTTGTTGCGGTTTGGAGTGTATACGCCGCCCCCAAAACCGCAGCTGCACGGACTCACAACCGCACGGCGCCGCTGAGGAACCGCACTCTCACGGACGTTGACCGCACCTGTTCAAATCCTGTATAATATTCATAGCACACAGCAATGTGTGACTTGAATTACAGGAGGTTCGGATATGACGAACTAGTGCTAGAATAAAAATCAAACACCCCAAAGTGTTCAAAAAAGAAAAAATATGGTATAATGTAAAAGTACCGAGAACACATCAGGAGGAAAAAACATGGGAACACAGAAACAGTACACACAGGAATTTAAACAGGACGCAGTAAACTACTGCAAATCACACCCCGAGCTGAGCCTGAAGGCTTGCACTGATAATCTTGGGATATCGCATTCGTCTCTGAAACGATGGTGCGACGCTCAGAATGAGGAAGGAAAAGTCGTGATGCGCGGCTCAGGAAATTATTCAAGCGACGAGGCGAAAGAGATAGCAAGACTCAAAAGAGAACTTAAAAACACGCAGGACGCATTAGAAATATAAAAAAAGCAATGGGCATCCTGAGCAAATGACGCGGAAATTGTTCTGCGAGGTGGAAAAAACTTCGCAGCAGGGACAGGAATTTTCGGTCAGAGGGGTGCTCGCTAAGCTCGGACTGTCCGCAAGCGGGCATTATGATTTTCATAAAAGAACGCCGTCAAAAACAGAGCAGAGGAGAGACTTAGTAATGGATAAAATACTTGAGGTCTATGATAAAAGCAATCAGATTTACGGAGCGCCTAAAATACGTCAGGAGCTTTTAAAGGAAGGTATTTTTGTATCCGAAAGGACAGTATCAGACTATATGAAAAAACTGAATATACACGCTTGCTGGGTGAAGAAAAGCGTAAGAACGACCATTAACCCCGACTTCAGCCTTAAGCTTAGAAATATTTTAAAGCAGCGTTTTGACCCCGAAAAGCCTAATGAAATATGGTGTACGGATATAACGTATATATGGACGCTTGAAGGCTTTGTTTACCTGACCTGCATTATGGAGCTGTATTCGAGAAAGATCATCACATGGGAATTATCCGGATCCTTAGAATCGGAAAGCGTTGTAAAGGCAATAGAGAAAGCGATCAGCATCCGCCGCTGCAAGCCGAAGATCATACATACAGACAGAGGCTGTCAATTCGTTTCATCAAGCTGGATAAAGGCAACGGAGGGTATAGATAAAAGCTATTCCAAAAAGGCTTTTCCCTGGGACAATGCCTGCATAGAATCGTTCCATTCGCTTATCAAGCGTGAATGGCTCAGCCGGTTTGTCATCAGAAATTACGGTCATGCAAGGCAGCTGATCTTTGAATACATAGACGCATTTTACAACACGGAGCGGCTTCATTCTCATTGCGGGTATACCTCGCCTGACAAGTTTGAAAAGCATTTTGCGGCAAAAGCTTCCTAAGCGAAGCTGCATAGCGTTTATGCCGCGAAAGCTGTTGACAATGAGTGCGGATATGGTAGGCTGGCTGCCGGGCAGCAGCCCCAAAAGGGCGCATGCCCGTGCTGACAGAAAACCATATTCGCATAGGCTCGTTGTCAAGCGGACCGTTGAATAAATGCGGTGGCATTTTTTGTCGTTTTGACGATTTGTTCACTTTAGGGTGTACGGGGGGTTGACAGAGAAGCAAACTATCGAAAGATCTAGGAGATGCATTCTCAGGGTTTTAGTCAGAGAAGCATCGAAACAAACGTCCACAGCTCACATCAGACAGTTAAGGCAGTAATTGACCGTGCGCAGGAACTGCATATTGCTTGGCCGCTCGATGATGATGTGACAAACGAGGTGCTGGATGAGCTGTTTTACGGCAAGCGAAATAGCGGTACTATTCCTTATGCATGCTGCCATCGACTATGATTACATTCACCGTGAGCTTTCCAAGAAAGGAGTAACCCTAACCCTGCTCTGGAAGGAATACTGTGAGCGTGCCTATGCCAACGGCGAAACGCCTTACATGAGTACACAGTTTGGCGACAAGTACTGCCGCTGGGGAAGAATTACAAAGGCGACAATGCGTGTCACTCACAAGCCCGGAGACACAATGCAGGTCGATTGGGCAGGCGGCACTATTCCTTACTATGATTCTGTTACCGGCGAAGAATACAAAGCGTATCTGTTCGTGGCGGCGCTACCGTGCAGCGGTTATCTTTACGTCGAAGCCTGCACCGACATGAAGCAGGAAAACTGGCTCATGTGCCATGTTCACGCTTACTCGTATTTTAACGGCGTAACGAGGGTGCTTGTACCAGATAATCTCAAGACCGGCGTTACTGCTAATACTCGCTATGAAACGCAGCTGAACGAAAGCTACCGTGAGCTTGCAGAATACTACGGCACAGCTATTGTTCCTGCCCGTGTCCGCAAACCGCAGGATAAGGGACTTGTTGAGAAATCTGTTGGCTTTTCGACAACATGGATAACTGCGGCACTTCGTGAGCACAAATTCTTCTCTTTTGCAGAAGTAAAAGAAGCTGTTTCAGAGAGATTAGAATATATCAATACTAAGCCCTTTCAGAAACGCCCAGGCAGCCGCAGAGAGGCATATCTTGCCGAAGAAAAGGAATTTATGCTGCCGTTACCGAAACACCCGTATGAGCCGTCTGTCTGGAAACAGCAGACTGTGGGGAATGACTATCTGATTTCAGATGGTCTGAATAAATACTCTGTTCCGTTCGATCTGATAGGCGAGCAGGTGCAGATAAGGCTAACGAAAGGTCTTGTTGAGGTGTACTTCAAGGGCAGCCGTATGACCTCTCATAAGCGGCTTGAAAAGTATAGTGTTCAGCCTGTTGTGAAGTCAGAGCATATGCCTGCAAATCACCGCGAGTATCTGAACTACAATGCAGATGAATTCAATGCGTGGGCGGCAACTGGCGGAAAATCGACCGGAGAAGTTGTCAAGTATTTTCTTTCATCGGGCAGCGTTCCGGAGCAGGGCTACAAGGCTTGTGTAAGCCTTTCAAAGCTGGCAAAACGTTACGGAAAGAAGAAACTTGAAGCCGCTTGTGAGCGTATGTTGGCGTTTTCTTCAACTCCGTCTATCCGTACTATCACAACCCTTTTAAAGAACAGCAAGGAGCAGACAAATTCTGAAAAATCTGTTGATAACAGCAACAAATACGGCATTACCCGAGGCGCTGCCTACTGGAAGAAGGGTGGTGACGGCAATGATTAACAATATCCTTTTGCTATCAACAAATCGTATTTGCGAAAACAGACTATCAAATCCGCTGTGCCGTTCGTAATACAGCAATTCTTGAACTCCTTTTCGCAACAGGAGCAAGAGTGGCGGAGGTATGTACGCTGCATTCCGAGAATGTTGATTTGTCAGGCAACTCTGTCAGGTTTTATGGAAAAGGTTCAAAAGAACGCATAATACCCATAGAAAATTTTGCTGTACTGAGCATCTTAAAGAAATACCGTACAATGTTTGAAAAAGAAATTTCGGCTTCGGGATATTTCTTTGTAAATAAGCTTGGCGGAAGAATGACTGAACAGTCGGTCAGAAATATGATTAATTCTTATTGTAACTTTTGCGGAGTAGAAATGCATATAACTCCACATATGTTTAGACACTCATTTGCAACTCTTCTTTTAGAAGAAGATGTGGATATCCGATACATACAAAGAATGCTTGGGCATAGTTCAATTACCACGACACAGATCTATACTCATGTCACCTCGGCAAAGCAAAAAGAGATATTGAAAACAAAGCATCCCAGAAATAAGCTAAAATTCTGAAGACGTGTTTTTGGATCTTAATTTGAAATAGCATTTCGTTCTTATTAAATCACTTTCCGTCAGACTCGATTTCCTCCATAACCCCCTTATCCATTTCGTGAACGGTGTCGCAAAGAACGGAAATGTCCTCTGCCGAGTGGGAGCAGATGAGGATAGTCTTGCCCTGCTCCTTGTAGCTGAGAAGATACTCACGCATTTCCTTTACTCCGTCCTTGTCAAGACCGTTGAAAGGCTCGTCGAGAACGAGAATTTTCGGATTTTCCATGATAGCCTGTGCAAGTCCTAACCTCTGTCGCATACCAAGGCTGTATTTTCTGACGTGGCGTTTAAGCTTGGGATCAAGACCAACCTGTTCCATTGATTTAAGTATTTCTTCTTTTCCGATTTTGTTGTTGAGCCCCGCAAGAAGCTTGAGGTTTTTGTATCCCGAATAGTAGGGGATAAATCCAGGGGTTTCAATGATTATTCCCATATCTTTAGGAAAGTCAATGTCCTTTCCTACACGCTTTCCGTCAACGGTTATCTCGCCGCTTGTGGGCTTGATAAATCCGCAGATGCACTTCATAAGCATTGTTTTTCCGCTGCCGTTCCTTCCGATAAGTCCGTGGATTTTTCCTTCTTCAAAGGCTACGTTTATGTTCTTTAAAATGTCGGTTTTTCCGAGGGTGAGGTTGAGGGTTCTTACTTCGATTATGTTGTTCATAGCTTTTCTCCTTTCAGACGGCGATTTCCGCAACGTTGTCGTAGTTGAATTTTCGTATTGCAAGAAAGCTGAAAATCAGAAGCGCCGCAATAAAAATCAGCAGGTAGCAAACCGAAAAGGTCATTGACACAATGGGCTCGCGGAAATATTTTGTATAGTGAAGCCAGATTATCGAATTTGCCATAGGCATTGTCCACATCAGAGTGGTTTTTATCGAGCAGAACGCCGTTCCGAGAGAAATAACCGCTCCGCAAAGAACAAATCCCGCAGTTTTTTTCTTCACAAGCGAAAAGGAAAGAAGAATAAGCCCAAGTATGAGAATATATGCAAAAACAAGAAGATAGCTCTGAATTGCCGCTGTGAAAATCGGTATCTGATTGTAGAGGTTTTCGGGGAGAAGCTGAACTCCGAAGTTGCCCGACTTTTCGGGAAAGGTTATAGCAAACTTTGTTGCCACATCGCTCCAGTTGTTTCCCCAGAAGCCTTTGAAAAGCATAGGAACTACCGATCCCGCAAAAATTACCGCAAGGTATGAAACCGCCATCATCGCAAGCTTTATTACCTGTCCCAGAAGCCAGTTTGTTCTTCCCACTCTTATGATATAGAAAACGGTGTTGGTGTCGATTTTCGGGAAATCGGCGATAAGAGTGAGAAATACAAGAGGAATAATGAGCAGAATTGCTCCCGAGTTTGCAACGGCTATAAAGGGCTCCAGAATATTAAGAGGCTTTCCCATAAGCTTTGCGTTTTCAAGAAGCGGTTCTATTGCAAAGCTGTTGATAAACACAAGAAGCACGGCGAGGATTATCATACGGGCGTCGCTTATCCATTTAACAAACTCGGTCAAAGCGCAGGAAGAGGCTTGTTTAACACTTATATTTTTCATCTTTTGCCCCTCCTAATTTCCTTTATCGGTATGAAGATTCATAATAACGACAAATCCCACAAGAAGCACTGCAATATATGCTGCATTAAAAATAATTGTATTCCGCTGGACGGTGGTAATTTCCGAAAAGTTGATGTGAACAAGCTGCTGTATCGAGTCGGGGCGGAACGGATCCACCTTTTCATAAATCTCAAAATCCATCTTTTCAAAAGCGTTTACGCAAATCTTATTAATAGTCGTGCTCCATATATATGTAAACAAAAACGGCAGGCAGGTTATGATATACGGATTTTTACAGAAGGAGCTTATGAAAAACGCAGGAAGAGTTGAAACAGCTCCGTAAAGAAACGCCGAGACAAGAAATTTCACAACTGTTTTATACAGTCCGTCGGGGATAATATAGCTCAGAGTTTCGGCGTCAAGGTTATAGCTTCCGATTGAAGGGAACATCACCCACACGGCAACGCCGTAAATTATCATTCCGAGAGCCACGGCGAGTCCGCCGCTTAAAAAGGAAGCCGTGAATTTTGAAAGGTAGTAATTAAGCTTGCCCGAGCGGGTTATGGCAAACCGCATAAGTCCCGAGTTTCTCTCGGCGCAGAATGAAACCATAAACGGAAACGCCACGATTATGGGGATAAACATTGTAATATAGCCCGAAAGCCCCAGAGTGAAAAGTCTTACCGAGGCAAAATCGCTTACATATCCAATAAAGTCCTTATCAAGGGTAAAGAACGCCTCGAACACCGAGTAGCTTTTATCTGTCGCAGTCTCAACATACGCAGGCGCAGTAAAGCCAAGCACGCAGGTCAACAGCACTGCGCCGAGAAATCCGATATTTATCAGGGATTTATTCAGGTCTTGTTTAAGCGCTCGGAAAAAGTTCATTTTTATACTCCTTTATCACTTCAGGTCGTCCGTTTGTGTGTAGATGAATTTGGTTATATCGCTGTCGCTATGCTTTGCGTATGCAAGAGTACCAAAATCAAAATGCCGATAATTGTACACCTCAGGGTCAGTATAGAAAACAGCAAATTCCGACTGGTATTCCTTTCCGCTTCCGAAAAGCGACGGCTCGGCGTCAAGAGTTACCATAACCTCAAGTCCCTCTGAAAGCTCACCGTCGTTATAGTAGGTGGGAACGTCGCACACCGTCTTTCCGTCGTTCAGAAGAACTTTCGCGCGACCCTCCGTCAAGCTGCTTATCCTTCCGAAAAAGCTGTATTTGTCATTGTTCTGCTTATTATCATAGAAATATTCCGACCTGTTACCAACTTTTTCTTCGTGATCGAATATATCGATATGTTCCAGTATCAGTTCGCCGCTTTTAAATCGGTATCCGCCAAAACAAACACCTTTTACGCTTTTGCCGAATTCACCCTTTGAAATATTGTTGAGGTCGTTAAGATCGGCGGTTAAGCAGCCAAATTCATTGCTGAACTCATAAATGCTGCCGTTTTTTTGATTCATATCCATAAGAGTTTGTTCAAAAGGCGTGCCGGATTCAGCTAACTCACTGCTTTCAAAGGATGAACCGTTTAACGAAATGACATCGCATGAAGCAACCTTTCCATTGTCCTTCAGAATTATAATTCCTTTTACCCTTATCCCATATCGATTGTTTATAATCTGCTGTGAAAGCTGTTTCAGACCTTTTGTGTATGTATCCTTTGAAAAAAGCTCAGGTGACATCTTAGACGTTCTGATTTCGCCGTCATACTGATAGGTTAGTATATCTCCATCATAGCCTATGATTTCTGCTTCAAAAATTTCAGTTTCCTTCTGAGGTTCCGAAGTATCTGCAACACTTGTTTTTGAAGATACGGTAACTGATGTTATTGGTGCCTTTGATGAATCAGCTCCACGGCTGCATCCGGTCGCTGTCAGGAGTATGACTGCAAAAATCACAAATAGTATATTTTTAGTCATGGCTGCCTCCGAACTATCCGACTTCCACGGTTATTTCGCCTGTCACAGCGTTGACTTTTATATACTGACCTTCACCCTCGCTTGTGTGCCACATAAAGCACCACGTCGGCTCAAATCTGCTTAACTCGGCGTCTTTGAAAAAATCCTCGTCCATTTTTGAGTTCAATTCCTCATCATTAACGGGTGACGGTCTTCTGTTTTTGCAGCAATAGTACAGATACACCTCTTCAAACTGATAATGCGATTGTACAGCAAGATTTTCTTCAAGAAGCTCGACCGCTCCTTTAAGGGAGATCACCTCATTTATTTCTTCGGCATCCGCTTCATCTTTAGGTGCAAACCTGTTGGCAAAGAAGGTTATGCTGTCCTTGCCGTCAAGGGCGAAAATCATATGACTTGGCACATAGTTTGTTATTACCTGATATTCTTCTCTTTCTTCAACAATAAACAAAGGCGAAAAGAATATCTCCATATTAACGCCTTTATATCTGACCGCACATGTCACCTCGGCTACTTTTTCCATATTCTCGTTGAAATAATAATCAATAATATATGGATATATTTCAAAATCACCATACAGCGGATAAAACGTTCGTGAAATAACCTCAGAAAGACTATCACAAAGCTCCCCAACCGTGCATTCACCCTTTGCAAGGTCAAGCACTATATCTCTGTCGGTATCGGCATAGTAGGTACCGAGCGTCTCGGTACAGGCATAACCAGGATGATCAACGTAGTATGCATTCATCGGCATACATTCAACAAAAAACATCGTATATCCGTTTTCTCCATAATATGCGTAAACCTTTTCTTTTTCTTTTTTTATATTTGCTTCATCGTAGCTGTCGCCAAGAAATTCTTTAAAATAGTGCTTGCTTTCCTGCTCAACATCGGCGACTGTCTTACCGACGGATGAAAAGCTATACAGCTTATCGACATCACTGACCTGTATTTTATCGGGCAGAGAAAAACTTCCGAAATCCTTTCCCTGAAGCTCCTCATATCCGTCGTAGATGTGTTCTATTGGAACTGCATCGACGTTAGTGTTCTGCATTGTATTTTTGTCATTTTCAATTTGAGAGCAGGACGTTAACAGAAAGGTCAATCCAAGTGTAATTATAAAACTTTTAATTGATTTCATATACATACCTCATAAGATGAATATAAAGGGAAAGTGTAAAGCTTTCCCTTTATAATGTTGATATTAATAGGCTATAACCTTTCCGGAAGAACTTGCATTTGTTCCGGAAGAAGAATAGTTCAGCGTAAGACGGATCTGCATGGCTTTGCCTATATAAGCATTACCGTACGTTGCTTCCGCCACGGACTTTAAACCGGTTGAATTATAAGTACGTGTTACTGCCATTCCCCATGTTCCGATTGTCGGATCAAGGACATAGCAATCGCTCTTGAGACTGTTAGCGTTAAATGAGGTAATGTTGACTCTCATTTTAGCTTTTTGATAAGTGCTAACAAAAAAAACTTTATTGTTAGTATTATCACCAATTTCTTTGTAGGTTACTATTTCGCTTGTCGGTGCGCCTTTTGTCCAATGAAGATTGTAATTCTGCCAAGTTGAACTTGATGCACTCGCGCCCATACTCATCATACTAACTGCCATTACCATAGCAGCTCCCATTGCTGCAAATCTTTTGCCTAATTTCATGAATTTCACCTCCCAATTCCGTAGTATTACTTGATCTTACTTTTCGAAGATGTTCTTTGGCTCTTTAGCCTGGTATGCACCCCAATGAGATGCTGATCCAAAAGCGCTAATTGCCATACTCTTGGTTAAGAGTTGGATCAATATTGCAAGTAAACCCATGTTTACACTTCTTTTCTTTTATTTTTGCTGCAATAATCAATATTGCGATAAACAACAAGGTAAATGAAATTACTGTTCCTATCACATTATTGTTTATTATCAAAACCATGCTGACTATTCCTGCGATAGAACTCTTTACAAGACTGATGATCTTATAATACAATCTCTTGTCAGCAGGAACAGGTTTATTTGGATTATCAACCGGTCCGAACATTATTATCATAGATGATGTAAATATTATAATGAATATCGGTATTGAAATGTGTTTAAACGTTAGTAGATTCGAAAGAAATGCTACCATAAGAAAGACAGAACACATAATAAGGTTACATCGTAAGTAAGTATCAGCATGATATCCGCCTACCGTAAGTCTGATAAATACAAAAGTAATCAAAAATGCCACTGCCCAACTAAAATGAAAAAGTAATATTCCTATAAACAATACAAGCAATATGTTCAGAAAAGATGAAATTGTTATTTCAACTCCATAACGATAGAATGAAACAACATCTCTGTTATCAGATATTGCTTTATGTCTTATCATAAATGATAAAATTTTATTTGTAATCCAATTCATATAAATACCTCTTTAAAATGCATTATACTCACTCAAAATGCCATGTCAAGCATTTTGGCGTAACGTGCAACTTTTTGGCGTGAAATGCAAAAAAGCTTCGGAAATTAATCCGAAGCCTTCGATTTTGCTATTAAATTCACCTGACAGCAGAACATATCATATTCCTCATAATAGTCTATTCTGCCGCCATATTTGTTTGAGATATCCTTTACAATTTGTGTTCCGTATCCATGATTAGCTTTATCATTTTTTGTGGTTTTCAGTAATGGATTGTTTTTTATTACCGACTTTGAAATGGTATTTCTCACGATAAATGTGTAGTATATTTCGTCTTCGCGATTAATCTTTACATTTATCTCTCGTATCTCATTTTCGGGTTGATCACGGCAGGCTGAAATTGCATTGTCGAGAGTGTTGCCAAGAAGATTACATAAATCAATATCATCAATGCCATCAAAAGTATTTGTTGACAGGCACGAAACTTGAATACCCATTGCAGCAGCAGAAGATAGCTTTGAATTTATTACTGCATTTACCACCTTGTTTTCTGTCTTAACATATGTCTGCGACAGCTCAAGATTTTCTATGTTCTTTTTTGCAAACTCAAATGCTGAATCTACATCATTATCTGAAATGAGCTCACATATTGTAAGTAAATGATTTTGTGTATCATGTTTGATTTTTCTTATTGAATCATACTGTAGCTTAGAGCTTTCAATATATTGGCGCTGATAGTATTCCTGAATTTTAATCAACTCGAGTTCCTTTTCAAGTTTATTTTTATTACTGACAGAATTTATAAGATGATAAATTAGTATATTTAACATCAAAAGCACAAGAATTGCTGCGTTCACATAGTTTCTAATTTGAACTATACCAACCTTTATTGATATAGAGTGAATAATTCCTGCAAGTGTGATGCTTACAACCATTACCGCAATAATTACACTCCAATCAAATATGCTGAACTTGGAATCATCGGTTCTGAACAATTTGAGAAGCAATTTCAACATAATATAATAAAGTATCTGAACCGACAACAGTAAGCTTAATCTGGCATATCCGGTACTCGTGACAATTTCAGGGATGGTCATATTGTTTATTGATGATATGTAATTAATCATAATAAAGCTTATTGCTAAAGTTGTGAACATTGGTAAAGCACAAGCAAATACCTTTTTCACTATATTGCCTTCAAGCATTACAAAAGCAAAAATAAATAATTCTACAAAATACAGTACACTTGCAAATCCTTCAAATAAAGTTATTTCATTAAGAACAGTAATTAAAACTGCATGTAATCCGCCACAAAGAATATAGTAGAGTTTAACATTTGTGTTCGCTTTAGGCGATAAGAATTTCAGAACAAAGTATGCGCATATAAAACCTTGATAAATGTTTACTGCTATTTCAATTACGTTCCAAAAAATATTTGTCATTTTAATCTCCTTAAATATTCGGTAAAGCTCTCATCAACTTGCTTTTTATAGTTTCTGCTTAAAGGAAGTTCGTCTCCTTGCTTCATTTTTATTGTTTCTTTTGTCAGACTCAAGTTAAATACATATTTCAGGTTTACTATGTACTTCTTATGGATTCTGATAAAATGATAGTTATGATATTTTTCTTCAAACTCGGTCATTGTGCTTCTGACGGTTATTATCTCTTTTTTATTCTTTAAATGTATATTTACATAATGATTGTTTCCTTCTATGTACACAATATCCCGCAGATACAGTGAGAATCTTCCCATTTCTTTGTTTTCAAACACAGTTACTTCATCCTGTTTTATGACCTCTGTCAATTGGTCAAATATTTTTTCGAGCTTTTGTTTTACAATTGAATCCGAGTCTTTTGTGATGAAATTAAGAGGTCTGAAGAAGAAACTGTCATACACGAGTTCTTTATGGCTTGTAACAAAAACGATAAAGCTGTTGTTTGCAAGTTCTTTTGCCGCGTCAAATCCGTATATGTCCGGCATATCTATATCAAGAAAAACCACATCAAAATGATTGATATTATGATGGTTGATTAAAACGTCGGCCTTGTAGTACTCGCCGATATTTGCTTCTATATTCCTTTTATTAATCACTTCAGTAATCAAAGATTTAAAGTGTTTTACGAAAGCCTTGTTATCATCACATATTGCTATTTTTAACATCTGAAACTCCTTTCTGTACAAATAGTATATAGAGATATACTGTTTGTATAATGATTTGAGAATTTAAAGCTTATATCATACTATTAGTATAATTATGCTCTGCGTTTGAAAAAATATTATATAATTTGTATTAACTACTTCGTGAGAGGATGCTTGTATATGACTTATTCATATGATCCCAAATTAACGGCATCAATAATTTTTAATCTGCGAGCCGAAAAAGGTATAACACAAAAAGAAGTCGAATCAGAGTTGGGTATTTCTAAAGGATTGGTATCACATTATGAAACTGGAAGAAATGCTCTTTCACTTGATGTGCTTTATAAATATGCGAATTATTTTGATGTTTCTACAGACTACATTCTTGGCAGAACAAATGAAAAGTTCAACTATGCTAAATATATGTCTAAAACATTATATGAAGGAATGAAGGTCAGCGATGTTTTGAATATACTAACAAAAATGCCCAAGAACGAGCGTAATAGTTTGATTACAATTATAAAGAAAATGAGTGAAAAATAATAGAATGAATTTAAGTGTGCATAGCTTTGAGCTAACGCACACTTTTATATTAACATATAAAACAAGTAAGGTCAAGTATGTAATAAATTTGCATTTCACGACATTTTCAAGCATGTTACGCCAAAAACATTGACATTGAAACTTACATGAATACAATATAAACGTGGCTCGTAATTATAAGAAAATAACATAGCTTTCTTTGAAAAGCCGACATAAACTTTTAAAGCTTATGTCGGCTTTTGCTTTTTTAAAACCGTCTCTGCTTTCAAGTTGGGGACGGTTTAATGTTATTTTATGTAAAGTGGCTTTGCATATTTTTTAAATACCCATAGCCTTCGTTTTGATTCAGAACTAAAAAATCAAAACGGAGGTAAATTTATGAGCTACAATCATGGCTTGGAAGAAAAGAGATTTAACGAGTATTGGAATGTGATTGCCAAGAATTACAGAAAGGCAGGAATGACAGAGGAACAGATTATGTCAATGTTGGAGTTCGAGCGAGAGGTCTTTAATTCAGATCGTCGTTATAGGGAAAACACGGTTGAGCTCTTCGGTAATGAGTCGAATCCGATGCTTCAGATTTATGACAATTATTTGTCAGACAATCGTTATGGCTGGCTCGACGATATAGACAATCCGGATGCTTATGAAAAAATCATGGCAATGCCGGAAATATGGAGTGAGGCTTTTACATTGTACATATTCGATGGGTACAACCAACAGCAGATTTCGTCAATTTTACTAAGGAATCAGTCGAATATATCCCGCGCAATTGATAAAATCGCTGAAGTTTTAAGAAATTATTTTTCTGACGCATAAAAAGGGCGTTTTCGTCGGCTACAGGGTGAAAGGGCAAAAAGCAAAATCTTAACGCCCTTGAGAATCTTGACAACAGAATACTAACTCTGCAAGTACGTTAATCACACGGCCGGTATAAAATCTCGGCAGCTGTATGAACCATACGCCAGGACCTCAGATGAGCGAGCGATAACTATGACGTTCAGACCTTTGGGTAGTAACCAAAGTAGGCGAAGAAACGTGTGAGGATAATGATACTTCCCAGTGAGGGCTAAGAGAGCGGGTGAGACGCCCATGAAATCGGTAACTGCCGATTGCTTGCAGAGTAATTGTCTGAAGAATCAGACGAAGGCAAAATGAATTTATGTTATACCGTACTGCCGTTCTGACAGTACGGGTATAACTCAAGTGCAGGAAAAATCCTGCATTTGAGTTGTATAAGAATATGGAGGTGTAATGATGCCAAAACAATGTGGAGATTCTGATTGGGAGCAGATCAGAAAGAAGCTGCTCAAACAGGAAGATATAAAACAATACTATGTTGACGGCGATGTGTGCAGAAAGTGTGTATGGTCAGTTACCGAATCTGGTAAAATATTTTGCACTAAAAGCTGTAGGAAGAAAGGAAACAAGGTATGATTAAATATGGCATGGCTGAATTAATGGAAGCTCAGGCAAGAGCTTTTGTTGAAAAGAAATTGAGCAGTTTTTCTGAAAATGAGAGAAAACGTTACTTGAACGCTGTTTTAGCATACATATATAGCAATTACCCGTCTTTTAAAGACGCAGCATAGTTATTGGAATGCTTTCGGTGATGCTGTTGGCGTTTTGCAACAGTTATGCGCGTCGCAGCAGTCCAAGCTGGTAAGCGTGAGAATTCTACAAATTCGTACGAGTAAATTTGTTTGATTTGATGATACCATTTGAAAAAGACTTGTGGTATCCTTGTTGACTGAAAGGAGCGTGAGGAAGATGTCTACTGTAACGGTGATACAGCCTACTATAGCAGAAGAACAGAACACAAAGATTCGCTGTGCCGCATATTGCCGGGTAAGCTCGGACAGCGAAGATCAGCTCAACTCATTTATGGCTCAGACAAGATACTATGAAAAGGCTTTTGAAAATTCAGAGACCGAACAGCTTGTAGACATATATGCAGACGAGGGAATAACAGGAACCTGTGAGGACAAGCGTGATGAGTTTCAGCGAATGATAAAGGATTGCCGCAGAGGAAAAATCGATAGGATCTATACAAAGTCCATAAGCCGTTTTGCAAGAAATACAAAAGACTGCCTGAAGAATATCAGAGAGCTTAAAAGCCTTGGAATATCCATATTTTTTGAGAAAGAAAATATGGATAACGCAAAACTTAGCGATGAAATGATGATAACCATTATGGGTGGTCTGGCACAGGAGGAATCCACTTCTATTTCACAGAATATGCGGTGGTCTGTACAAAAGCGTATGCAGAACGGGACGTATAAGAATGCTACTCCGCCATTCGGATTTAAAAAGGTAAACGGTGATTTGGAAATTGAAGAAAATCAAGCGTCGATAGTCAGACAGATCTTTGAATGGTACATAAGCGGCTATGGACTGAAAACAATAGCGGATATGCTAAACGGTATGAATTTGTCAAGCAGTAAACAAGCCGTTTTGTGGAAAGCGGATAATATACGATATATGCTTAAAAACGACAGATATATAGGAAACGCTATGTTTCAGAAAAGCTATGTTACCGAAACTCTTCCGCATATTAAAAAAAGGAATTACGGCGAAAAGCAGAAATACTGTGCAACTGGGGTAAACCAGCAAATAGTTGATAAAGAAACCTTTTATGCGGCACAAAAGCTGCTAGAATCTCGTCACAGAGATTTTGAAACCAACGTCTATCCATTAAGCAAAAAAGTGTTCTGTGGAAAATGCGGTGCGACATACAAACGCAGAAACCACAGAAGCAGAGCATTTTGGCTGTGCCGAACACACGATATTAATGCGGCGGATTGTGAAAACGGCATTATTGTTGAAAGCGATATTTATTCAGCCTTCATTAGACTCCATAATAAACTGCTGAACAATTACAAGCAAATTCTCCTGCCTCTAAAAATAGCTTTACAGGATCTAAAACTCAGAAAATTCAGCGGTAAAACTCAGGTTATGGATATACACAAAGAAGTAGCTAAGCTAAGGGAACAAACTCACGTTCTTGCAAGGTTAAAAACTAAGGGGTTTCTTGACGAGGCTAAGTATATTGAGCAGACAAATGAACTTAACGTAAAAATAAGCAAACTTCAATCTGAACTAAAAAAGCTCACACGTTCCGACGATGAAGATGAGGCTCTGGAGCAGATAGAAATGCTGACAGACTTTTTTGAAAAGCGAGAAAAACCTATGACAGAATTTGAAGAACCGGTGTTTGAAGGTATTGTGGACAAAATCGTGGTTATAGATCAGCATGAGCTTGAATTTCATTTGATAGGCGGATTGAAGTTTAAAGAAAAGATATAGCCGAAAATGCCCTGTATGCCAAATTACAAGGCATTTCTTTGTTGCTATTGGTAATAGCTTTTCAAAAGAAAATGTGCTATCCTTGTAGTCTGAAAGGAGGCGAGATTATGCCAAAGAACAGAACAATCCCGTTCGGATACTGCATGAAGAACGGCGAGATAACTACAAATCCGAAAGAGGTATATGCTGTTGTTACAATATTCGATGAATACTTGAAAGGAAAAAGCTTGTCGGAAATAGCAAGGCTGATGCAGTACGAAAACATCAGATATTTCGAAGATTCAACACGCTGGAATAAAAACATGGTCAAGCGTATAATCGAAAATGAAAAGTATCTCGGCAATGATACATACCCACAGATAATTGATGATAAAACTTTCAGACTTGCAAATGAAAAGCGGGTACGAAAAGCAACTACACTTTGCGTTATCTCGGAAGATTTGCAAGAAATCAGAAACCGTACATACTGCGCCGAATGTGGTCGCAAACTTTCAAGGATAGGCGGCAATTCGAAATACGAGCATTGGGATTGCAGAAATCCCGATTGTTACAGGCTTGAATATCGGCTTACAGACCAGATGATAATCGGTGCTGTACTTAATGTTCTGAATTCCGCAATAGCAAATCCAAGTCTGCTGGAATCGGGCGGTGAGATAAGCGCATATGCTCCTACTGCGGAGATAGTCCGTCAGCAGAATGAAATCAACCGTATGACCGATTCGGTTCAAGTGGATTTTGACAGAGTAAAAGCAGAAATCTTCAGGCTTGCTGAAATGAAGTACGATTGCTGTTCATACAACGACAGTCCGCAGAAAACAGAAGAACTTAAATCGTTGCTCCAAAACAATGAACAACTAAATACGCTTGATATTGGCTTGTTTAAATCCTGCGTGAGCAAGATTTGGATAAGCCATTTTTGTACCATAGAGGTCGAGCTTATCAATGGTGTAAGAATAAAAAGTATAACAGAGAGGGTGAATAAGAATGAGCACAGCGCCGAATGTAACGATAATTCCTGCAAAAGTGCAGACGATGCAAAATCGAGATAAATATCATCAGCTGAGGGTAGCAGCCTACTGCCGAGTATCTACAGAGCAGGAAGAACAGCAGAACAGCTATCAGGTTCAGATCTCGTATTACACAGACCTTATCAACAAGAAAAAGGAATGGACGCTTGCAGGCATTTTTGCCGATGAGGGCATAAGCGGAACACAAACAAAAAAGCGTACAGAATTCAACCGAATGATAAGAATGTGCAAAAACAAAAAAATAGACCTTGTAATAACTAAGTCGATATCAAGGTTTGCGAGAAATACCGTAGATTGCCTTGAATATGTAAGACAGCTGAAAGAACTGGGGATTGGCGTGATATTCGAGAAGGAAAACATAAACACGCTGACCATGACAAGCGAATTTATGATTGCCCTGTACGGTTCATTCGCACAAGCGGAATCGGAATCAATCAGTAAAAACGTAAGCTGGGGAAAAGAAAAAGCTTATCGTGAGGGAAAGGTGGCATTTCAGTATAAATATCTGCTTGGCTACAAAAAAGGAGAGGACGGAAAACCGGAGATAGTTCCCGAAGAAGCGGAAACTGTTAGAATGATATATGCAATGTTTCTTGACGGATACAGCATGACCGATATTGCAAATAGACTGATGGAATTAAACCGCTGTACAGCATTAGGCAGCAAGAAGTGGAATTCGGGAATTGTACGCAATATCCTCAGAAATGAGAAATATGCAGGAGATGCACTATTACAAAAGACGTACACGGTTGACTGTATTTCACATAAGGTTGTCAAAAATCATGGAGAGCGGCCAATGTACCTTGTTACAGATCATCATGCACCGATTATCGATCGTGACACATACAATCGTGTTCAGCAGGAACTTGCAAGGCGAAGTTCAAAAAGAAAGGTATCAGATAAAACCATCACCGAACAAGGCAAGTATAGCAGCAAATATGCACTGACAGAACTGCTTATCTGCGGAAAATGCGGTACACCATATCGCCGGACTACGTGGGTGGCTCGTGGAAAAAAATATATTGTATGGCGGTGCATCAGCAGATTGGAACACGGCAAAAAGTATTGTCCCGATTCGCCCACACTCAAGGAAGAACAGCTTCAAAAAGCGATAATAAGAGTGATAAACAATTACTATTCCTGCCGCAATGATATTGTGAAGATTCTGAAAGCGAATATTGGCTCAGTGCTTGAATGTCAAGGTCAGGAAGAAATATTAGCAATAGAAAAACGGCTGAAAGAGATAGACCAAGCAAGAAATGATCTGGTAGGACTGATAGCAGCAGGTGGTTGTGATGAGGAAAAGCTAGACAGCGAGTTTGCAAAGCTGTATGCAGAGGAACAAAGCTTGAGTGAAAGACTAGCATTGCTGAAAGCACAGAATCAGACCACTGCCGAAACTCAGGAAAAGCTTGATAAGATTATGGAGCTTATAGATAATGAAAAGTTTGAGTTGGAAACCTTTGATAATGTGCTGATAAGAAAGCTGATCGAGTGTGTGAAAGTACTGAGCAAGAATGAGATACTTGTAATTTTCAAAGGCGGATATGAGGTCCGAACGGAAATTGAATAACGATTAAAACTTACGGCTTGCGATATATTCGCAGGCTGTTTTTGTTGGGAGGTGTAACATTGGCAGGAAACTTTGAAGGCATAAAAACAAGAAAATTCGGCATTGAAATTGAAATGACGGGACTTACAAGAAGTCAGGCGGCAAAGGCTGTTGCAAAAGCTGTTGCCGGAAAGGTTGAACATGAGGGCGGAAGCTATGACAAATATGTTGTGACCGATTCAAAGGACAGAAAGTGGGCGGTAGTTTATGACGGAAGTATCAACTGTTACAATGCAAACGGTGACCATGCTTCCAAATCATACAGCGTGGAACTCAATTCTCCCGTTCTGGAATATGAGGATATTCCGCTTTTGCAGGAGGTCGTGAGATCGCTAAGAAAAGCAGGCGGAGTAACAGGTCCGAGATATTGTGCAGGCACGCATATTCACATTTCGGCGGACGATTATACATCGCAGCAGATAAGAAATCTTGTGAACATTTTCGCAAGCAAGGAGAATTTTCTTTGGGACGCTTTGCAAGTATCTTCCGCTCGTGAATCCTACTGTCACAAGATGGACAAGCAGTTCATAGAGGACATAAACCGCAAGAAACCTAAAGACATGGAAGAGATCAAACGGCTTTGGTATCACGGCAGAATGAGCGAGCAGTTTCAGCATTATTCAAACAGCCGATATGTTATCTGCAATCTGCACAGCTTTTTTCAGCACGGGCATTATGAGATAAGGGCTTACAACGGTTCTCTTCATGCGGGCGAGGTAAGAAGTCAGATAGTTTTGGCACTTGCTATTTCAAATGCGGCTATGACAAAAAAGTATTGTTCGCCGCACGTTTCGCAGAGTGATAATATGCGGTACAGTTTTCGTGTGTGGCTTCTGAATCTGGGACTGATAGGTGAAGAATTCAAGAATTGCAGATCGCATCTACTTAAACATCTGGACGGCGATATTGCATGGCGGCACCCGGAGGACGGCATAGCCGCAAGGGCAAAGCTGAAAGAAAAGCGTGATGCCCAAAGACAAGCCGCTCTTGAACAACGTGTTGAGCTTGTAAGCGACAACAGCACACAAGTCGAAAATGTACCCGAAGAAAACATTGAGCCGTCAGAAAGCGAATGTGAGGACTTTGAAGAAGAATTTGAAATGAGTATGTAGGGAGTTTTTTATGGAATACAAAAGATTATACATTGCCTATGGCAGCAACATCAACCTTGAACAGATGGCACAGAGATGTCCAAATTCAAAGGTTATAAGCAAAGAAATGATGAAAGGTTATGAGTTAGAATTTCGAGGAGTAGCTACTATCGTTCCCAATGAGAAGTCGGAAGTTCCCGTGCTGATATGGGAGATAGACGGTCGGGACGAACACAGCCTTGACCGATATGAGGGTTTTCCGAATCTTTACCGAAAGGAGCTTTTTGAGATAGAGGTAGGCGGTGAAAAGAAAGAGTGCATGGCGTATCTTATGAACAGAGGACAGATCTCACCGCCGACCAGTTACTATTACAACGTTATAAAGCAGGGCTATGAGGCAAACGGTATGGATACAAGCTATCTGAGGGCGGCACTTGAAAGGTCGGTTTGCAGTCAGCATTATAATAATGAGCCGGACGAAGAATTATATGAAAAAGAGGATTTTGAAGAAAATGATGATTTTCAGATGACGTTTTAGGGAGAGTGGTTGAATGAAGTACAAAGGTTTTTATATACGGATCGTGCCGGATAACGAGATTAAACGAGTTAACAAGAAGGGCAGCGATGTTCTCTGCGAGGGGTTTATGATACAGGTTTTTGAAGACGAAACCGAGCAGATCGAGATAGACAACTTTTCTGCGGCTGTGGGGTTCGAGATACTGGAGAACAGCTTGGCTGAGGCGGAACAGTTCGCTAAGGATTATGTTGAGTGCGAAGAAAAGCTATGTAAAAATAACGCATATTGATTTCGTACCATAAAACTATACTATTCGTACCGATTTTTAAAAATGTGTTGAATAAATGTAGTATAATATAACAAATAAGATTATCTTGAAAAATAAAATTATATTTTGTTATAAAAGTCTGTATGTGTAGAAAATTGAAATAATCATACGCTTGTCGAGACGAAAAGTGCATAACAATATTATTAAAAACGCTCTATTTAGTTTTATAGTAAATATACATCTTTAGGATAGACAAATGTCCAAGAAGGAGGATATGAATGATCTTTCTTAGCGGAATTCACGGATCAGGGAAATCGTATCTATGTAAGGAATTGAACAAGTACAATATTCCGACTTGTTCAGCCAGTCATCTGATTGCTGAATATAAAAAAGAAGCATACAGTTCAAATAAGTTAATCAATAACATAGATGACAATCAGTGCGTTCTCATAAAAGCGATGAATTCATTAAATGATGGGAATCCATATATTTTGGATGGACATTTGTGTTTGCTTAATGGCGATGGTGAAATCTGTAGAATTAATAGTGACGTTATAATTAAATTGAATCCGAAAATTATCATAACTAAGGTGTCAGATCCTGATGAGATTTTTAAAAGGTTGAAGCATCGTGACAATCAAAAATATAATATAGACTTTCTCAAATCGTTTCAATATGAAGAAGTTCAATATGCAAAAGAATTGTCTGAAATGTTAAAAATTAAGCTCCTGACGATTGATGATGATTTTAAAATTGATGAAATAGTAGAAATAATAAGGAGAGTGTAATTTATGGCAGGCGCATACAAATGGAGATCGTTGTCTGATTGTGATATTAATGATCCGTTTTTTGATTCGCTTAAGGAAGATTATCATGAATTTGAAAATTGGTATTTGAAGAAATCTCAGGAGGGGAAACAAGCTTTTACTTATATTGATGAAAGTGGATTAGGCGCTTTTGTAATGCTTAAATTTGATGAAACAGAGGTTATTAAATTGAAAGAGCGTAAGCTCCCGGAATGCAAACGCTTAAAAATAAGCACTTTGAAGTTGTCAGATAAAGTTCAAGGTAATCGTTTGGGGGAAGGAGCTATTGGAATTGCTCTTTGGCATTGGCTCGAATCTGATGATGAAGAGATTTATGTAACCGTATACGATAAGCATATAAAATTAATTGAAATGCTAAAAAAGTTCGGATTTGTATTGGTCGGATATAATAAAAATAATGAAGGAGTATATTTAAGAAGTAAAAAAGCAATTGATTTTTCTACTCCATACACATCTTTCCCGTTTATTAACAAAGATCAAAACGAATTTGCATTACTTCCTATTGATGAAAAATGGCATGATAAATTGTTCCCATACTCTGAATTAAAGAATACGAAACAAGAAACAGAAGAATTTGCTGCTGCAAATGGAATGACAAAAACATATTTATTCTTTCCTTATAGTGAGCCAGTTTACAAAGAAAATCAGCCAATACTAATTTACCGAAAGTTTGCAGGTGAAAATAAACAATTTAAATCCGTCATAACATCATATGGTACAATTGTGCGATGTGTCAAAATTAAACAAGATTATGTAGAGTATAGAACTTTAGAGGATTATAAAATTTTGGTCGGAAATAAATCTGTATTTTCATCAGAAGAAATTGAATCATTTTATTCACAGCGCAATTTATATGTTCTTGAGATTGTATATGATCATGCTTTTGGTGAAGGAAATAATGTGAATTATTTCACATTAAAAAGAGATGGGATATGGAAAGACGGACATCCTTTTCAAGCAAGGTATAGTATGTCGGACTTTAAATCAATACTTTCTTATGCAAAACAGGACATTAGAAAGTTAATCAAATAGCCTTGAAAACACAATTCAAAATATGGTATAATAAAATCGGAGGTGGTAAGGGTGTGTAAAGTTCTTATGTCAATCAACCCTGAACACGTTGATAATATTATGTCAGGGAAAAAAGTATTTGAGTTTAGAAAAGTAAAATGTAAAAGGAAAATAGACAGTATAGTTATTTATTCAACTGCTCCTGTTATGAAAATTGTTGGTGAGGTTGAAGTTGTAGGTTTAATTGAAGACAAACCGGACGTTGTTTGGGAAAAAACTTGTATTGGGGCTGGAATAAATAAGGAGTTTTTTGATTTATATTACAACAATAAGAAGACTGCATTTGCATACTGCTTAGGTATAGTGAATTATTTCAAAAAGCCACTAAGTCTTTCTGATTATGGATTGAAAAATGCACCGCAGTCTTTTGTTTATTTGAATTAGCTGAAAAATGAGGGTTTTATAATGAAATGGGAACAGCTTTTGTGTGAAAAACGTCAGACCAAATCTAAATATCAAAGCAAAAAAGATCTTCGCAATGAGTTTCAAAAGGATTATCACAGAATAATATGCAGCGCGTCATTCAGACGTTTGCAGGACAAAACTCAGGTGTTTCCGTTGGATAAAAGCGATTTTGTGCGCACAAGGCTGACCCATTCTCTTGAAGTTTCCTCATTTGCCAAATCATTAGGGCAGACCGCTTTTCAGTATCTGATCGACAATAATATTGATGAAGATATAACAGCGGAAACTAAGGACAAGGTATGCAGTATACTTGAATGTGCAGGGCTGCTGCATGATATAGGTAATCCCCCGTTCGGACATTTTGGTGAAGATTCCATCAGAAACTGGTTTGAATCAAATCTGACGAAAATTGAATTTGACGGAACTACGCTTGATAAGTATTTAGACGAGCATATGAAAAACGATTTGCTCCATTTTGAGGGCAATGCCCAGGCTCTTCGCTTGCTGACAAAGCTGCACTATCTTGTTGATGAAAACGGTATGCATCTGACTTATGCTTTGCTCAATACGCTGATAAAGTATCCGGTTTCATCTTGTCAAATAGATAAGAATAGCGGTGATATCAAGACTAAGAAAATGGGATATTATCTTGCCGAAAAAAAGCTTTTTGAAGATATTACATCATCAACCGGCGCAGTCGATTGCCGCTATCCGCTTACATATCTGCTTGAAGCTGCCGATGATATAGCTTATCTGACAGCTGACATTGAGGACGCAGTTAAGAAAGGATTACTGAGTTATAATCAGCTCCTTGAAGAGTTAAGAAGTGAGAAATACATAAGTAAATGCGCCGATGAAGATGAGAGAAAAAATTACATCAATATGATCGGTTTGCTTGAAACAAAGTACCAGAATGCAAAAGCTAAGAAAATAGCAGATCCCGAGCTTAATGCAGTTCAGAACTGGGTTATAAGCATACAGGGAAATCTTATATACTGTGCTTCATATGGCTTTACAAGAAATTATAAAAGTATAATGGACGGCACATTCACTAAAGAGGTACTAGCTGTATCCTATGGAAATGCTCTGTCAAAGGCTTTAGGGGGTATAGCATACGAGTATGTTTTCCGTTCTAAGCCGATACTTAAAATGGAGATCTCAGCGGGAAAAATAATCAACTTCCTGCTGGACAATTTCATTCCTGCGGCAGTCCATTATGATACGGAAACAAATCCTTCACCTATGGAGGACAGGCTGATGTGTATGATCTCCGAGAACTATCGTCAGATTTACACAAAATATTCTGAGGGTAAGAGCGATAAAGAAAAGCTGTATCTCAGACTGCTTCTGGTAACTGATTTTGTCTGCGGTATGACTGATAGTTATGCTAAAAGGCTTTATCAGGAGTTGAGTGGAATCGAGTGATGGAGGAACTTATTATGTTAATTGATGAAATTATTAATTTTTGCGACGCTGACTATGATTCAATAGAATGTAATTGTGATGATTGCAGCAATGCTACAATATGCAACCACAACTGTAAAAAATGTCTTGACGACATACATTTTCATAATAATCAGTTACGATCTGATTATAGCTGTAGAAAATTACTCGACTATTACGTATGTAGATATTCATATAAATATTGCTCGGAAATAAGGTATGCTCTTCAAGAAATTGATCTTGATAGATATAGGGATTTTAGTATATTATCGTTGGGATGCGGTGGTGCTGCCGATTTAATGGCTTTTGATGAAGTGTGCAGTGCAAAAATAAATGAATATTATGGTATAGATATAAATGCATACTGGGATACTATCCATGAACAAATACAACGTTCTTCGGGCTATAATGTGAATTTTTCAACTAATATAGATGTTTTGTCTTATCTGCGAACAAATAATATAATGAATTATAATGTGATTATAATTGAATATCTCATATCTTTTTTCTATAAAGAAATTGGGAAAATGGGCATAAGTCAATTTTTTGATGATATTATTGAGAGCATTGTTTCGAATAAGAGGCATGATACACCAATGCTGATAATAATTAATGACGTTGATAGTCGCAATACCGGCAGAGATACTTTTGGCATGCTTATTGACAAGTTAACTAATATGGAGTATAATTTTACATATAGTAAAAAAAGATTTTCACCGTCGAGTTATTATAGTGACTCTGAACAGTATGATACGAATGAAAACTTTTATGTTATAGACTATGACTTCCAACAAAAATATTGTGTAGCGAAAACGTGCAATAGTGTACAATTAATAATTGAGGTGGAATGATTAAATGATAATCAGTGCAAGCCGAAGAACAGATATACCTGCTTTTTATTCTGATTGGTTTTTCAATAGAATAAAAGAAGGATACGTACTTGTTCGAAATCCTATGAATATACATCAGGTTAGTAAAATAAATCTTTCTTCGGATGTTGTGGATTGCATTGTATTTTGGACAAAAAATCCTAAACCGATGCTTGATAGACTTGACGAATTGAAAGATTACAGATATTATTTTCAGTTTACTTTGAATTCCTATTCTAATGATATTGAACTGAATGTTCCATCTAAAAGTGAAGAAATAATTAGTACATTCAGGCAATTGTCTGATAGAATCGGTCATGATAGGGTAATTTGGAGATATGATCCTATAGTGATAAGTGAAAAATATACAGTACAATACCATATTAAGTATTTTGAGAAGCTTTCTCAAATTTTAAACGGAAGTTTTAATAAATGCGTTATAAGCTTTGTAGATTTTTATAAAAAGAACGCTCGTACCTTAAATGAGAATAAGATAAATGAACCTGTAAGAGAAGAAATAAATCATATTGCAAAAGCTTTTGGCGAAATATCAAAAAAATATGGATTCGAGATCAATACTTGTGCAGAAAATGTTGATCTTTCTTTATATGGGATAAATCATGGTAAATGTATTGATGATAAATTGATAGAACAACTTTGCGGCTGTAAGATTTCGGCAGATAAAGATAAAAATCAGCGTAATATTTGTGGTTGTATAGAGAGTATTGATATCGGTTTGTATAATACTTGTATGCATAAGTGTAAGTATTGTTATGCCAATTATAGTTTAAAAACAGTTGATGACAATTATGCAAAATACAATCCAAATTCACCATTGTTATGCAGTGAATTATTAATTGAAGATAAAATAATTGAAAGAAAAGTTAAATCTTTAATAAATGATCAGTTAACAATGTGGTGATAATTTGATGTTTTAATCCTCGGTTTAACAATGCTTTTGTGGAAAATGAATTTTTTCACAATTCGATTTTATTTTAAAAGCACTGTTAAATATTCATCTATTTTATGCAGACATCACACATTGGTGAGACCAAATAGATATTCACCCCGAAAAGCCCGTAAATACGGGCTTTTTTCATGCTTTTAAGCCGAAAAATTTAAGGTGAAAACCATAGATATTTTTCGGGCATTTTAGCCAACCGGAGGGATTTGAACTCACACAATGAAATTTCAGCAAAAAAATCAGGCGGATTTTTAGAAAAATTCCCCTTGGTTTGCCGATGGTTTATGAAAAATCTTTCACAAAGTTTTAATGGCTGTTTTGTCTAATATCACAAATTGCTGTGGTGTTAAACGAAACAGCCTTTTTTTGTTAGCACTTAAAATCAGGGAGGTGATTCCGATGTGGTAATATATATTAAACAAAGAAATGAATATGTCAATGCAACGGTTAAGTTTTGAAAAAAGCTTAGCCGTTTTTTTGTTGTAGAAAAAGAAGGAAAGGTGATACATGATAAGATACTTTGAAGCATTCGCAGGAATCGGAGCATTCCGCTCGGCGTTTGAAAAAATAGGCGGATTTGAGTGCGTGGGATGGTGTGAGATAGATAAGTTCGCACAGCAAGCCTACAGAGCTTTGTATGATACGGGAGGTGAGAAATTCTATGAGGACATCACAAAAATCGATTACGGAAGTATCCGGATTTTGATCTGCTGGTGGGCGGACCGTGCTGCCAGTCCTTCAGCGTCGCAGGGAAAAGACAAGCTTTTGAGGACGACAGAGGGAATCTGTTTTTCAACTTTATTCAAATCCTTGAAGCCAAAAGACCTCGCTTTTTTATCGCTGAAAATGTACCCAACCTGCTTGGTATATCGCAGGGGGAATGTTTCAGAATCCTGCTTGAAGAAATTTCACAACTGGGGTATAGTATGTGCTGGAGAGTGCTTAACAGTGCCGATTTCGGGATACCACAGTCAAGACGGAGGCTGTTCCTTGTCGGATATTCTGGAAACAGATGTCCCACAGAAATATTGGCTTTCGAAGGAAATGATAAGGAAAATTGCAAGAAAGGAAAACCTGAGCAGTTAATCGGCGGCAGTCAGGGTTCGAGGGTGTATTCCACAAACGGAACTGCTGTTACTCAGTGCAGCGGTTCGGGAGGTATGGGCGGAAAAACAGGTCTGTACTTCATAGATTGCAATGCACCGCCGAATTTAACGGATATGGCAAGGTGCATAACCACAAGGCAGGACAGCGGAGTAAGTAACCACAAAGGCGAACACTCCGCTGTTTTTGTAGACGACGCTCCGAGAGCTATTCTGAATCCCTTTAAGGAACATACCAGACAAAACGGCAGACGAGTTAAAAGCCGGATGAGCCGATGTTCACGCTTACAGTGACAGACAGGCACGGAATTGTCCACAAAGGACAAATCAGAAGATTAATGCCATCCGAGTGCTGGAAGCTGCAGGGCTTCACAAAAGAACAGTTTGAAAAGGTCGCAGCTGCGGGAATAAGTGATTTGCAGCTTTACAAACAGGCAGGAAATTCAATTACGGTGAATGTAGTCGAAGCCATCGGGAAAAATTTGTTGAAATTTAGTAAGGAGGTTGCGCAGTAATGGAGATTAAAAGCATTTCATTACACGAGCTGAGAAAAATGAATGACCGGGAAGGTCTTGTCCTGCAGGGCTGCGGAGGTGATCTGAAGGAGTGGGTAAACGGCATAAACGATACGCTGACGGCAAGGGGAATATTGAGAGGCGGCAGTAGGTTTGAAAGGGTCTATTCCTTTAAGAACGGAAACCTGAGCTGCCTGCTGTTCCCCTTTGAAGATGTTCAGCTTGATGTAGGTAAGCTTGCAATATGGCGGCTTCAAACAAGGGAGGATTTCGGAAGCACATGGCTGTCGGACTATGTGGAGAACTATCCGGGCGGATATGTTTCGGAACAAAGCGAAGATAAAGATTTTGAAATGGAGATGATGTAAATGACGCATATTTTTTTGGGTATGCTGATAGGCGGTATTTTTGGAACTGCAACAGGCTCGCTCGGAACAGCAGTGTACTATTTAAAGAAGGAAGCTTGCAGATTGAAAAACTGCAGAAAGGAGAAAGAAGATGCCTAATCATGTGACAAATCTAATCAGAATTACAGGCGACCCCGATACGGTCAAGGGTATTTTGAATAATATCAAGAGCGATAAGTTCGGAGTGGGAACAGTGGATTTTGAAAAAATCATTCCTATGCCGGAAACGCTTCACATTGAAGCAGGCAGCAGGACAGACAGAGGGCTGAAAGCCTACTGCGAATTTTTAGAACGCTATGTTTACGGAAAAAACGCAGCAGAAGCGTTAATAGCCTTGAAGCAGATCCCGGAGGAAAAGGAAAAGGCGTTTCTGTATAGCAGAAACGAGATTAAGCCGGAGGAGTGGGAGCTTGGGAAAACGGCATGGCACAACATCCAAAAATATGGATTCCCTACCTGGTATGAATGGTCGGTTGCCAACTGGGGTACGAAATGGAATGCGTATGGGTTTGAAGCGGATACCGATTACGGTAAAGAAAAAGAGATAAGATTCTTGACCGCATGGTCTGCCCCTCATCCTATCCTTGAAAAGCTTGCTAAGATGTTTCCGGACGTGAAGCTTGAACACGAGTGGGCTGACGAGGATATCGGCATAAACTGCGGCAGGTATGTGTATTATGACGGTGAGCGAATCGAGGAATATTATCCCGAAAGCCAAAAGGACAGAATTGAATTTGCCGCAAGGGTTATGAACGTTGACCTTGAACTCAACTATGATTTGTATCTCAACGCAAGCGAAACAGGATATATCAATATCGAGGGAGATGATGAGTATGAACTGATTGAACTGTTCGGACAGCCTGCACTTTTCACTAATGAAAGAATAACAGACGCAGACATCCCTAAGGGTATGTGTTGTTACCATATCAGACATGGGGATAACGGCAGTTTCTCATCGATAGAAAAACGAGTTGCGGTTAATCACGCAGGCTCGGTAATCACAAGAGAGCCGATAGATCTGGGCGAGAAGGGATATATTTCTTTTACCAGCGAATCATCTCCGGATTTTAAGGGAGAGATGATGTCGCTTTACAAGTTTCGGGAATATGAGCCTGAGCAGTCGGAAACCGAAGATATGGGAATGGAGATGGGCTGAATAGAATAACTGAAAACAAGAAGCTAAAATCATAATATTTTAAATCTTGCTTCTAACACAGGTCGTTTTGCCAACAGCAGAAAAATTCTGTTGCTTGCAAAGCGACTTTTTCTTTTCTGCTGTATGGCAGGAAAGGAGACAGATATATGAACAGTTTTATGTCATGGGTAGGTGGAAAGAAAGCTCTCAGAGATGCGGTGCTGGCAAGGTTTCCGCCATATTATGAAAGGTATATCGAGGTTTTCGGCGGCGCTGGGTGGTTGCTGTTCCATAAGCCGCCGGGTGTGGACTTCGAGGTGTGGAACGACTTCAACGGCAATCTTGCAAACCTCTATAGATGCGTAAGGGACAGCCCCGACAAGCTGAAATGCAGGCTGAGGTATGTCCTTAATTCCCGTGAGGATTTTGACCGGATCGCAAGTCTGCACAAGCGAGGTCTGTTCAGCAAATTTCGTGATGTTGACAGAGCGGCTAAATTTTATCAGCTTATCCGTTACAGCTATGCTTCGGGACTTGACAGCTATGCAGGTCAGCCTCATTCTATCTGGAGCGATTTTCCCATGATAGATCTGGCGGCAAGGAGATTGCAGAAGGTGGTGGTTGAAAACAAGGACTTTGAAAAGCTTATCAGGCAGTATGACCGCCCGGTAAGCTTTTTTTACTGCGACCCGCCATACTTTGCAACAGAAAGCTATTACAAGGACGTGGGCTTTACGGAAAAAGACCATATCCGTCTGCGGGATGCTCTGCTTGAAATAACGGGAAAGTTTCTGGTGTCATACAACGACTGCCCGGAGATTCGCAAGCTTTGGGACAAGCCCGGCATTTACATCGAAGAGATAAGCAGAATGAATAATATGGCTCAGCGATACGAGAGCGGAAGCCGGTATGCCGAGCTTTTAATTTCAAATTACGATACAAAAGAGAGCGTGGGGAAACCCTGTCAGCTCTCGTTTTTTGATTAAACAGGAGGATGGATTTATGGAGAAGATAATTTATGCACAGGTTTTAACGGCAAAGGGAAAGACAGAGTTTTCAGGGCTGTGCGATGACCGGGGAAATGAGGTAAAGGTGGAGCTGGAGTGTGATGAATGGGGAACTACGCTGACGATATGGAGAAACTCCCACGAAAATGATAAATCAGACTGCGGCATTTCCGAAGAAGAAATTGAGAAAACCTGCGCCATGTACAGCGATTGCGACGAATGTCCGCTTAATGAGGTCTGCGGCTAGAAACTCAGAAGCAAGATGCAAGAAGCAAGATGGATAGCACAAGCACAATTCTAGCCTCTAGCCTCTGAATCTCTAGTTTCTAGAAGGGGAAATCAGACTGCGGCATTTCCGAAGAAGAGTTTGAAAAAACCTGCGCTGCGTACAGCGATTGCGATGAATGTCCGCTTTATGAGGTCTGCGGAGAGGAACCGGAGGTTTGTTCATGAAAGAATTTTTTGTTATATAATAAAGATTAGCATTGGCATATCAGCTAAATTTTAATTGATAATTTGTGCAAACAAACAGTTTATATGTTGATTTAGACATATTTCATTAATTGTTGCACATTTGTGTGCAACAAAAGTATTAAAAGTCGCTGTATATGGAAGGGTTAATCTTTTACTTATTGTAATTAAGGAGTGTATTATGACATTAGAAAATTTTAATTATCGAACAAATCCGATGTTTTTAAGAAACCAATTTAATTCTGATAACAAGTATGGTATTCCCACTGTACCATTATCACATTTTGATAATAAGGAGTTACAGGATTTAATGCTGATAGCTTTTAATCAATGCGGTCGTGATAATGGAAAGCATTCAGAAAGAATAGTTCATTTCTTTCTTTACGATTATAATTTTGAAAAGGTGTGGAAAAATCCTGATGCACAAACGGATTTGCTAAAGAAATACAAAGGAGTATTGACACCTGATTTTAGTATGTATTTAGAGATGCCGTATGCATTGCAAATCTATAATACTTT
>ERZ780218.543-NODE-543-length-33866-cov-8.433705_pt1 | contig 33866 bp, 33 predicted proteins | sample MGYA00510975_ERZ780218 | MGnify/ENA primary metagenome ERZ780218 (study PRJEB29588, sample SAMEA2152063) | human gut metagenome | biome: human gut; feature: human-associated habitat; material: faeces | place: Denmark | collected 2008/2010 ... | reverse complement strand
ATCCATCTGCGTATTTTTCACTGGAAGAACCGAAACGTCTTCTTTGTGCAAGCGCAAGACGGTCTGAAAGCATTGCGTTCATAAATTCCAGTTCTTTCTGCTTGTCTTTCAGAAGTTGTACCTCGGTCTCTTTTTTTTGAATCTGATTCTGCATGATTCTCATAACTTCCATCATGTTTTCACGGCTCATGTTATTCAGCTGTTCCTCTGTAAAAAACGGATCCATCCGGCAATCTCCAAACTCTTATATGATAATTACAGTATAGCATAGAAAGTCCAGCTGTTCGAGAAAAATCAACGTTTTACTGTGTAGGAATATATACCGATATCCACAAGTATTTCGTGCTTTTTGCGAATTGACAAATCCGTTCTTTATACAACAATCTTTGGATGTCTTTCTTCAAAAGCTCCCTTCGGAGTAAGTGAAAGACCATCACACAGCCAATGCATTTCTTTCAGGGTCACTTTCTGTAATTCATCCGGAGTATCCGGCCAGTGAAAGGAATCTTTGTCAAGCCTCTTCATCAGAATCCAGAAACCGGATCCGTCCCATTGCAGAATCTTAATAGAAGTCCGCCTGCGGTTGCAGAACGCAAACATGCAGCGCGAATAGGGATCAAGTTTGAATTTCAGCTTGATAATTGCAGCCAGTCCGTGATAGCTTTTTCTCAGATCGGTAACTCCACAGGCAAGGTAAACGGTTGTGCCACCTGCCAGATCAAGCATGATCTTTCAGCCCCTGGATCAGAACACGAAAAAATTCCGGCGGGCATTCAGGCATCACTTCAATCCGAATAGCGTTTGTGATAAAAATGCGGACTGGAGACGGGCTGATATTCAAAATCTCATTCTTTGAAATCTCTTTTTCCGTTGGCATTTTTGCAAAAATCATATCTGTATCTGATTGTTCGTCCAATTTTTTCAGCTTGTGCATCCAATAATTCATTGTAGAGACTGGAACGTGATGTTCCTGACACCATGTTTTGCAAGTCTGCCCACTGAATTGAAATTCATGGATTCTTTCAGACCACAGCGTGATTTTTTCATCTGTTTTCATAATGATACAGTTTCCTTTCTTTGTTATGAAAAGAGTGTATCAGAAAAATATAGTTGCTGACAGATACGGATGATTACGTACTTACGCATGAAAAGCTAAAACTGGAAGTCGAAGAGTTAGGAATCAGCATACCAAAATACCTTGAAATGGTAATCGAAGAACACATGACAAGAAAAGGAGAAAAGACGAACATGGCAGATTTAAGAACAGTAGCAGTACAGGTAACCGAGGATTTATTTTCCAGACTGAAAGCAGTCCTCGCCAGGAATGGCATGAAACAGAAAGACTTCTTAATCGGGCTTATCGAAGATGCAATCGAAAAAGAAGAAGCCAAATGGAAAGCAGAGTCAGAGGAAGCCGAAGAAACAGAAATGGAAGATCCTGAGACTGCGAAATCAGAACCGGATGAAGAGTCAGTAGAACCTGAAGCAGAAGAGCCTGAGACAGAAGCACTGGAAGCTGAAACAGACGGAGAAATGACAGAACCGGACGAAGCTGAAGCAGATGAAGAGCCGACAGAGCCAGCGGAAGCAGAGCCAACAGAACTGGAAACCGAAGAAGCAGAAGAATCTGAGCCAGAGGAAGCGGAATCAGAAGAATAGACATCACAAAACAGAAACCAAGAGACGGAAACGGTGCAGAGAAATCTGCACTGTTTTTTTCGCAGCGAAGGGAGGCTGATAGCCGGAACAATTCGATTTTTTGACCTGTTCAGTGGAATCGGAGGATTCCGAGAAGGGCTGCACAGGGCAGGGGGCTTCACCTGTGTCGGACACTGTGAAGCAGATGCATATGCAGACCACAACTACCGGGTGCTGTTTGATACGGAAGGAGAGTGGTTCTGCAATGACGCAAGAAATATTGAAACAGAACGAATGCCGGACTTTGATCTTTTATGTGCGGGATTTCCTTGCCAGGCATTCTCAATCGCTGGACGAAGGGAAGGATTTGCCGATGCAAGAGGAACCCTTTTCTTTGAAGTTGCCAGACTGGTTGCAGACAAACGACCTGCGTATTTTCTCCTTGAAAACGTACCCGGTCTGCTTTCGCATGACAAAGGGCGGACGTTTCACACCATCCTCAGTACGCTATCTGAACTGGGGTATCATGTCGAATGGAAAGTGCTTAACAGCAAGGATTTCGGAGTCCCCCAGTCAAGGAAGCGGGTGTATATTGTCGGATATCTTGATGGAAGATGTGCCGGAAAAATATTACCTTTCCCAAAAGCAAATGGAACAGCTCTTATACAAGTCCATGCTGGCAAACAGGGAGAAAGAGTCTACGCAGAAGAAGGACTGAGCTGCACGCTGACCAGCGGGGCTGGTGGTATGGGCGGCAAGACCGGATTATACGAAGTCGGTATCCCAATCAAGGAAAACACCCGAAAAGGATACAAGATGGCCTACGAGGGGGACAGCATCGATCTCGGATATCCGGGAATCAACAGTCGCAGGGGGAGAGTCGGGCATGAGATCGCCCATACCCTGACGACCGGAAACCAGCAGGGAACACTGCATTTTGTAGATATCTCCCCTCCGCCGCTGGTGACAGACGTTGCAAGATGTCTGAATACCAGACAGGATTCCAGCATCCATAACCACAGAGGCGAAAGTTCCGGGGTGCTGGTGGAAGAACCGCCAAGGGCAGTGCTGACACCGGCCAAGGAAAAAGTCCGCCAGAATGGAAGAAGGATGAAAGAACCGGAAGAGCCAATGTTCACCATTACGGCAACTGACCGTCATGGAGTGATTTACCACGGCAGAATCCGCAGGCTGACGCCAAGGGAGTGTCTGCGGCTGCAGGGATATCGGGATGGTCAGATTTCCAAGATGGAAAAAGAAACATCGGATAACCAGCTTTACAAGCAGGCCGGTAATGGTGTCACTGTCAATGTCATTGAAGCAATAGGCAGAAATTTGAAAGCAGTAGATGAAGAGATCCAAAGCGGCTCACCTGTTCCAGAAGCGAAGGGTGGGTGAAGCAGATCGACCTAAAAGACCAGTATTTTGGTACAGAGATTGAGATGACAGGTATCAGCCGCTATGATGCGGCTGTTGCGATTGGAAGAATGTTCGGAACAGAGCCATATCATATCCGTTCTTACGATTCCTGGTGTGTAAAAGATTCAGATGGAAAAACGTGGAAATTTTCAAGAGACAGCAGTATCGACTGTGAAAGGCTGGCAAATGGTACTGTAATAGATGCCGATGGAGATTATTCGACAGAAATGGTATCCCCGAAATTGGAATATTCGGAAATGGGGAAACTCCAGGAAGTGGTGCGGTGTGTCAAAAACGCAGGTGCTTTTGTCAATTCATCCTGTGGCATGCATGTCCATGTGGACGCATCCAATCATACACCAAGGAGTCTGAAAAATGCACTGACGATCATGTACTGCAAAGAGGATATTCTGTTCAAAGCCTTAAATGTACAGACGAGAAGGGAAGATGAGTATTGCCAGAAAGTCCGTCCTATGGTATTGGAGAAGATCCGCCGGATGCCAAACAGCACCATCACGATGGAAAAATTCAAAAGGGCATGGTATGAGGGAAATGACGGAAGCTCCGAGCATTACAACTGGACAAGGTATTATGCCTTAAACCTACATGCTGTTTTTTCCAAGGGAACACTGGAATGGCGTTGTTTTGAAAGCACCCTCCATGCAGGAAAAGTCCGGTCGAATATCACACTGGCACTTGCCATATCCGCACAGGCGATCAACCAATCTTGTACCCATGCAAAAAAGACGGAGATCGGGGATAACCCGGCATTTACGTTCCGCACCTTTCTGCTCCGCCTCGGATTGATCGGGGACGAATACAAAAATGTGCGGAAGCATCTGCTTGCCAATCTGGACGGGGATAAGGCATGGCGGTATGACAAAAGTACCTATGCCTGTCTGCAGAATCCAAGACGGACAGATGATGCGAGATAACAGAATAATGAGAACAGACAGGCCGGGTGGAAACATCCGGCTGTTCTTATGCAAAATGAAGAAAAAGAAGAAAGAGGTAGAAAACATGAAGAGTAAATATCGATTCAGGCGAATCCTTTCAGGGGTGATGGCGGCAGTCACCATCTTATCCACGGTTATTTCACCGCTGACTGTATATGCTTCGGAAGAGCCGAAAGCGGCGGAACCGCCAGCGTATGAATCCGTAAAGGATCAGCTGGATGAAAATGAAGTGGTAAAAGCCACCGATCTGGAGCTGGAAGTCGGACAGGACTTTGATGTTTCCACGGATTTTACAAATTTGGAAATCAAGGACGAAAGCAAAGTCAAAGTGACATTCCAGAAAGCAGAGAATGACGCCGGGGAGAACTTCAGCACCAGCCATGCAGACACTTACCATGCCGTTTATTATGTGGAGCCAGTCAACCAGAACCACCCGGTTTATCAGATTGGGAGAAACCTGATCGTAAAAGAGCCTGTGACAGCAGCTCAGAGTGAACCGCAGACAGAACAGGCAGTTACCGAAGAGGATACAGGTTCTGATGATGAGGAAGCTGCCTCGCAGGAAGAAACTGAGACAGTGCCTGTAGAGACAGAAATTGTTGAGCCGGAGACAGCTGAATCTGAAACAGAAGAACCGGAAGAAACAGAACCCGAATTTCAGGGTGGACTTTCTGAATCTGAGTTTGATGCCGCATTAGAGGAAGCCGAAACAGAAAATACAACCGATAAAGAATCCGGGCTGACACTCAGCGATGTTCTGGAGCAGGCAGGGGAACAGGATATTGACCTTATGGCAATGGAAGATGGGGAAACCGTTTCTTTCACCGCAGTCAATACCAGTACAAGAGCAACACAGGATGTAGATGTGACAAGAGGGACTGCATACTATTATGCAGACTACGGTCTGGGTTCTTATGTAACCTATAAATATACCGTAAAATTTGGAAACGTGTCTGCAACTGCCTACTGTGTGCAGCCGTCAAAAGCAGGACCTGGGGATGGTGTTTATAAGATCACCAAACTGGGTGACAGCAAAGCACTGGCAAAAGTATGCTACTACGGCACAAAGGCATCCGGCGAAAATGGATTCTTTTCAGAAAAACATCCTGATTTTTCCTCTGGAAAACAGTTTATCATTGTTCATCTGGCGGCATCTTATGCCAATAACAGCAGTGACGCTTTTTCCGGTACGAATGCAACCGGACAGGCACTGGCAATGGAACTCTACAATTACTGCATGAGCCAGCCGGAGATACCGGAAGTGGACATGAGTTTCTCCAATGCAGATGTTACCGCATATATCAGCGGCAACAGCCAGAGAACAGAAGAGATCACATTCAAGGCATCCGAACTGCAGACCATCACCATGAAGCTGCCTTCCGGTGTCAAACTGCATAATGTGACAACGGGAAAAACAAGCAGTGCAGGTGCATCCGTGGAGATCTGCGGCGGTACCAAATTCTACTTATCTGCACCGCTGACACAGGCAGTGGATGTCAAAGGGGAATGGTCTTCCACTATGAAAGGAAGCGTCATCAAAGACTACTCCGCTTACAAGATCACCACCGGAAGCGAGACACAGGACCTTGCCCTGGTATTTGGCGAGGGCGTGACCGATGAGAAGTATGTAGATTTTAAAGTGTCATGGGTAAAACAGGCAACTCTGGAGATCGTAAAGAAGGACCGCAAGAGCAACAAAGCCATCGCAGGTGCAGTTTATGGCGTTTACAGTGACAAGGATGGAAAGAACTTGATCACAAAGATGCCGGCCACAGATGCCAACGGAGCTTCCAGCGTTACGATCACCAAAACACAGGATACCGTATACCTGAAAGAGATCTCCGTACCAAACGGATATCTGCTGGATACCAAAGCCTACGATGTGAAACTGGTCATCGGAGATACTGTAAAACAAACCGTTACCGATGCAGAGCAGATGGCAAGCCTGACTGTTTATAAATTAGGAGAAGTCCTGACCGGAGCAAAGGTAACTGATGATGGTGTTTCCTTTGTTTATACCGAGCAGAAACAGAAGAGTGCGGTTTACAATGTTTATGCCGCAGCGGATATTGTATCCGCAGACGGAACCGTCATTTATAAAAAAGACGCACTGGTCAAAGCCGGACTTACTACCGGGGATGACGGAAGTGTCACACTGGATAATCTATATCTGGGAAAATATGTGGTAAAAGAAATGCAGGCACCACAAAATCTGGTATGCACAGGCGAAAGCCAGGAAATCACCCTTTCCTATGCCGGAAGCAATGTGGAGAAGGTCATGGGAAGCGTGACATTCAAAAATGACCGCCAAAAAGCAAGCGTAAGCGTATACAAACAGGATAAGGAAACCAGGAAATACCTTCCGGGCGGCACTTATGGCCTGTATGCCGGAAACGACATCAAAGCAGCGGACGGAACCGTTGTGGTCAAAAAAGATACCCTCATTGAGAAGGTAGTGACCGGAACAGACGGAAAAGCCGTATATCAGGCAGACCTGCCGATCGCTAACAGCTACTACATGAAAGAGGTTTCTGCACCGGCCGGATATACCAGAAACAGTGAGGATGTGTACTCTTTTACGTTCCAGTACACCACAGACAAAGAGGCAACCGTTTCTTTCAGCCACACGTTCCAGAACGAGCGTGTCAATGCGAAGATCAAACTGGTAAAAGAGGATTCCGAAACCGGAAAGACCGCACAGGGAGATGCAACCCTTGAGGGTGCGGTTTACGGACTGTATGCCCGTGAGGATATCGTTCATCCGGATGGACAGACAGGTGTCCTTTACCCGGCAGGAACGCAGATTGCAACCCTGACTACGGATGCCGAGGGAAATGCAGAAATCGCAGATCTCTATCTCGGAAAGTATTACGTGAAAGAATTGACGCCGCCTGTTGGATATCTGGCAGACCCGGAAGAACATGATCTGGAGTGTAATGACGAGGGAGATCTGGTTCAGACGGTAGAACGTACCGCAACTTCTCTGGAAGATGTGATCAAACAGCCGTTCCAGGTCATTAAAGCAGCCAACAATGGTAAGACCGATGCCGATCTGTTAAAAGGTGTGGGATTCAGTGCATATCTGGAGAGCAGCCTGAAGAAAAATAAGGACGGTTCCTATGACTTTGCATCTGCAACTCCGGTTGTACTGACCGCAGACGGACAGACAGAAATGTTCACGGATGAGCGTGGATATGCATGCTCCATTCCGCTTGCATACGGAACCTACATTGTAAGGGAGACCACCACACCGCACAACTTCAAACCAGTCGATGACTTTAAGGTTGTGATCTCGGAAAACAATCCGGATCAGCCGCAGGTATGGCGTGTGCTTCTGGACGAAGAGTTTGAAGCAAAATTAAAGATCGTCAAAAAAGATGACGAGACAAAGAAATCTGTCCTGGTTCCGAATACTGAGTTTAAAGTATACGATCTGGATAACAAGAAATATGTGGAACAGGTGACCACCTACCCATCTACTATGGTACATAAATCTTATTTTACGGATGAGAATGGATACCTGGTCCTGCCACAGAATCTGGCTTGTGGAAATTACCGCATCGAAGAAGTGACTGCACCGGATGGATACACCCACAGTGCCAATACCGTGGAAATCAAGGTAGACAGCGATACTGCATACCAGGAAGATCCGGTCAGCGGTGACCTGATCATCGAGGTGGAATTCGAGAACCACCCGGCAAAAGGCAGACTGACCATCCACAAGGAAGGAGAAGTAGTCAAAGGTTTTGACAAGGATTTCACCTATGAGGAAGCCAGCCTTGCAGGAGCCGTGTTTGAGGTTTATGCCGCAGAAGATATCTATACCGCAGACCATCAGAAAGATGAGAACGGCAACCGTTATCTGGAATATGCCAAAGACACACTGGTGGCAACGGTGACAACCGATGAAACCGGAAGTGCCGTAGTAGAGAACCTTCCGCTCGGCAAATACCGTGTAGAAGAGAAAAAAACGCCGGAGGGCTACACCTGGAATGCCAAAGGCGAAGAAGTAACTTTTACCTATGCCGGACAGGATACCCCAGTCGTAGACGAAGAAGTGACTTTTACCAATGAACGCCAGAAAGTAAGCATCACGGTAGAAAAACAGGATGCAGAAACCGGAAGCACAGTAGCCGGAGCTACATTCGGTCTTTACAATAAGAACGAGATCAAATCCGGTGATAAGGTAATCGTGAAAGCGGACACTTTATTACAGGAGATCACAAGCGATGAAAAAGGACAGGCACACTTCACCCTGGACCTGCCGCTTGGAACTTATTATGTGAAAGAAATTTCTGCACCGGATGGTTTTGTATCTTCTGACGAGATACTGGAATTTGATGCCACCTATCAGGGGCAGGACATTCCGACCATCAAGCTGAAATCTGTGAAGAAGAACCAGCCGACCACCATCGAGGTGACAAAATCCGACCTGACCACAGGCGTAGAGCTGAACGGGGCATCCCTTTCTGTTCTGGACAAGGATGGAAATGTGATCGACAGCTGGACTTCCGTAAAGGATGAGCCTCATGTGATCAAATACCTGACCGTTGGAAAAACTTATACCCTCCGTGAATCTCTTGCACCGCTTGGTTATTTAAAGACTACGGATGTGGAATTTACCGTTCAGGATACCGCAAAAGTACAGAAAGTGGAAATGAAAGACGATGTGCCGAAAGCCCTGCTGATCGTAAACAAGAAGGGTGAATTCCTTGATAAGATCACCCTGCTGGACAATGTCAAAGGCGTTGTAGAGCATCTGTTTGAGTACATCACAGGAAGCCTGTCAGACGTTACCTTTGAGATTTACGCTGCAGAGGATATCAAAGCAGCCGATGGTGTAAGCCCGGATTATTATGCTAAGGACGAGCTGGTGGCAACCGTGGCTACTGATGCAAACGGTGTTGCAGAAGTATCTGACCTTCCGGTTGGAAAATACTATGTCAAAGAGGTGGGCACAGCATATGGTTATGTGCTGGATGAAGAACCACGATATGTAGATCTTTCCTACCGTGACCAGGATACCCCGGTTGTCGTATACGATGAGGACTGGCAGAACAACCGTCAGAAAGTAAAAGTGAACGTCCTGAAGAAAGAAAAGGATACCGACCGTGTATTAAAAGGCGGCATCTTTGGACTGTACACCAGAAACGACATCCTGTCCGCATCTGGAAAGGTGCTGATGGAAGCAGATACCCTGATCGAGTTAAAAACAACAGATGCAGATGGAAAGATTTCCTTTATTGCAGACCTGCCGATCGACGGAACCTATTATGTGAAGGAGCTGTATGCACCGGATGGATTTGTCACCACCGGAGAAGAGCAGGAATTTGTTTTTGAGTACCAGGGGGATAAAGAAGCAGAAGCATCCTATGAATTTGTATTTGAAGATGAGCCGACAACCGTGGAGCTTTCCAAAACCGATCTGACCACGGGCGAGGAACTGCCGGGAGCCAGATTACAGCTGACGGATGAAAACGGGGCTGTTGTTGAGGAATGGACATCCACCAAGGAGCCGCACATCATCAAAGAACTGGTTGTAGGAAAATCTTACACCCTGACAGAAAACAAGCCGGCCGATGGATATGCCACTGCGGAAAGCATCACATTCACCGTAGAGAATACTGCGGAGATCCAGAAACAGGTAATGGAAGATGACGTGACCAAAGTGAAGATCAGCAAAACGGATATTACCGGAGATAATGAGATCGAAGGAGCCAAACTGACCATCACAGATGAAAATGGCAACATCGTAGAAACCTGGACTTCCGGTAAAGAGCCGCATTATATCGAAAAACTTCCGATTGGTAAATACACCCTGAAAGAAGAGCAGGCTCCAAACGGTTATGTGGTTGCAGAGGAGATCACCTTCGAGGTGGCAGATACCGCAGAGATCCAGAAGGTAGCCATGAAAGATGACACCGCAAAGGGACGCCTGATCATTGAGAAAACAGATAAGGATACCGGAGCAGCACTGAAAGATGCAGAATTTGAACTGAGGGATGCCGATGGCAAAGTGGTAGAAACCATGACCACTGATGAAAACGGCCATGCAACCAGCGGACTGCTTGCAATCGGAACTTATAAGGACGGCAAATTTGATAAGACAGCCACCTATTATCTGGTTGAGACAAAAGCACCGGAGGGCTATCAGCTGGATGAGATCAAACATGAGGTGACATTTACCTATGTAGATGACAAAACTCCAGTGATCGAAGTCATCCAGAAAGTGACGAACGAGAAGCTGCCGGAGGATACCCCGTCTGCAAGCAACCCGAAAACAGGTGATGACACCAACCTCTGGATTCCGGCCCTGTGCCTGATTCTTTCCGCAGGCGGTCTGATTGGTATGAGTGTGGCATCCAGAAGAAAGAAGAAAAAAGGGGGCAGATAGGCTGAAACAATTATATTTTGCGTATGGAAGCAACATGGATCTGGACCAGATGGCATATCGGTGCCCAAAGGCGGAGGTGGTAGAAACCGTCCGCCTGGAGGGGTATCGACTGACCTTTGCAGCCACAGGAAGCGGTCTTGCCACCATCTTCCCGGAAGAGGGAAGCCATGTGGACGGCGTCCTCTGGTCACTGACCGGGGACTGCGAAAAGAGCCTGGATCTTTATGAAGGCTATCCTGATTTTTACGACAAACAGGAAATCACCGTCAAGAATAAAGGCGGAAGAGAGATCAAAGCCATTGTCTATATCATGACAAAAGATTACATGCAGAACTTTAATCCGCCCGGACGGTCGTACCTGACTGGGATCTTAAAGGGCTGCAGACAGAACCAAATCCCGACAGAGCCGATCCTGAAAGCAGCAAGGAAACCGCCTGTGCCGGGAAAGACACAGAAGAGTCAGCCAAAGAAGCAGAGAAAAGCCGGACAGGAACGATGAAGAAAAAACCAAAGACAGGAATCTTACAGAGGTTTTTCAAGATCATCTGCCTTGCAGTGACGCTGACAAGTGCCGGGTTTCTGATTTACCACATGGTATATCTTCCAATGGAGAACAAAAAGCTGGTGGCAGAGCTGAAAGGGAATTTCCCGGAGCCGGAAGCTCCGGGAGCCTCAGGCTCTGAAAAGAAAGACCAACCAGCTGGAAGAAAATGCCCGGTGGCTGCGGTAGACCTTGTTTCTCTTCGGGAACAATATCCAGATGTGCAGGGATGGCTGACAATACCGGACACCGGGATTGATTACCCAGTGCTTCAGTCCGAACAGGAGAATGGGGAGTTTTACCTGAAACGGAATTACAAAAAGGAATATGACATCAACGGAAGCCTGTTTTTACAGGCAGACTGCAAAGTGTCTGAAAGTCGGAACCTTATCATTTACGGTCACAACATGAACAGTGGGGCAATGTTCGGAAATCTGGACTTCTATGCAGATGAAACATATTATCAGGAGCATCCCTTTGCTTATCTTCAGACAGAGGATAGCATTCAGGAATATCGAATTGTCACGGTGCTGAAAGCAGACAGGAATTTGTTCCCGTTCCAACAGAAACTTCCAGATGTGGCGGCAGTGCAGGAGTACTTAAAAGCAGCTAAGCAGAGGGAAGTGTTCGAAACCGGAGATGATTACCTGAAGTGTATATACGATAAGGTTTTGACGCTCGTCACGTGTTCATATGAATGGAGCGGTGCCAGGAACATCGTCCTGGCGGTGCCGGTTTCCGGGGCAGTGTGGAGTCAGAAGTGTTCGTAAGCACCCGAAAAGTGCAGAAAATGAGACAAATAATGACCGCACGGGCAGGGATGTGTTCAAAACAGGGGGATTATGTAAGGGTGTGCATTGGTAGTATTTAGGTTGAAAAAAGTGTCTGAAAGTACCAGAAAAGTGCAGAATGTGAGACAACTTATAACCCAGATCCGGCAGAAAGTGTTCCAGAAAGGAGCGTTTCCTGCCGTTATTATTTACTTGGAAAGGATGGTAACGATTATGAAACGATTTTATACAGCAGAATCCGTAACAGAAGGACATCCGGATAAGCTCTGCGACCTGATCGCAGACAGCATTCTGGACGCGTGTCTGAAAGAGGACGAAAATTCCAGAGTGGCCTGCGAGGTGCTGGCGACCAAAAGGAACATCATTGTGGCAGGAGAGATCCCCAGCCGATTTGAGCCACAGGTGTTTGAAATCATCAAAAAGGTGCTGGAGAGTGCAGGCTATGAAGCAGAGGAAATCCACATGGATGCCCTCATCCACAAACAGAGTCCGGATATCGCCGGGGCAGTGGAGAGATCCAGAGAACGAAGGGCAGGGACTGTTTCTGTTCAGAGCGGACTTGCCAGCGGTGCCGGGGATCAGGGCATCATGATTGGTTACGCCTGCGATGAGACACCGCAGCTTATGCCGATGCCAGTGGTTCTGGCGAACCGCATTGTAAGGGAACTGTCTGCAAGCCGTAGAAGCGGATATATCACGGGAATCTTGCCAGATGGAAAGGCGCAGGTGACCGTGGAGTATGAAGATGACAGACCTGCCCGGCTGGATACCGTCATTGTGTCCTGCCAGCATGAAAAGGAAAAATCCCTTCGGAAGCTGGAGCATGAGATCCGGGAGAAAGTGTTACGCCCGGCACTCCGTATGCTGCCACCGGATGAGGATACCAAGATCCTGATTAACCCATCGGGCAGATTTGTGTGCGGAGGTCTGGATGCAGACACCGGACTGACCGGAAGGAAACTAATGGTGGATACCTACGGCAGCCTGGTACAGCATGGTGGCGGTGCATTCTCCGGGAAGGATTGTTCCAAAGTTGACCGTTCCGGGGCATACATGGCCCGTTACATCGCCAAAAACATGGTAGCTGCCGGACTTGCCAGCCGATGCCAGGTGTCCCTTGCCTATGCCATTGGGGTTGCCCAGCCAGTCATGGTGCAGGTGGATACCTTTGGAACGGGAAAGATCTGTGCGGATGACTGCCTCGCCGCAGCGATCCCTCTGGTGTTCGGGCTTACCCCAAGCCAGATCTGTGACACCTTGCACCTGAAGCGGCCAATCTACCGACAGAGTGCGGTGTTCGGGCATTTTGGAAGAAAGGAATTCCCGTGGGAGAAAACGGATAAGGCAGAGCAGCTCCGGGATACCGTGATGTAATGCCGTGGATTCCGGAAGAAGAAATCAAACGTGCAAGGGAGATCACCGCCATTGAATACCTTAAGAAATATCAGCCAAACCGTCTGAAAAAATCTTCAGCCAGAAATGAATGGGAGCTGACAGACCACGACAGCTTTAAGATCAACGAGCAGACCAGCCAGTGGCACTGGAAATCCAGAGATATCGGGGGCACCAGTGCTTTAAATTTCCTGATTCATGTAGACGGGTGTTCTTTTTTGGAGGCAGTGCAAATGCTGAAAGATGAGTATCCCACCTATATCTCTCCTCCAGTGGAAGCAAAGCCAAAGAAGCCATTTGTCCTGCCTACGGCCAGCCCGGACTGCCGCAGGGTGTTCCGCTATCTGAAAGAGCGGGGCATCAGTGGCGAGGTCTTACAGCGGTGTGTTCATTTGGGAATCTTATATGAGAGTCTGCCCTACCACAATGCCGTGTTCATAGGCCGGGATGAAAACCAGGTGGCAAGATATGCTTTCCTGCGTGGGATTTACGATGCCAGCGGAAAGTCTTTTAAGATGGAACAGGCCGGAAGTGAAAAGGCATACGCTTTTTGTGTTCCGGCGAAATCGGGATGCAGACGGGTTGCTGTTTATGAAGCCTGTGTGGATGTGCTTGCCCACATGACATTGGAACAGAGACAGGGAAGCCGGGATAAGTACCGTCTGGAGCTTGGCGGGATCAGCGCACCAAAAGAAGGGCAGAGCCAGCGGAGCATGAAAAAGCCGCAGGCATTGGAACATTTTCTGTCCCAGCACCCGGAGATCACCGAGATCGAAGTGTGTACCGACAATGACTTTGCCGGACGGTGGGCGTGTGAACATATCCGAAAAGCCTACGAGGGAAGCTATCGGATCATCGAGAACCTGCCGGAAATCGAAGGGGCAGACTGGGCAGACATGGCAAAAATGGCTGCCCGTACACCGGAGAAACGGCAGAATAGGGAAGCGAGGTGATGCTTTGAAAGATAAAATAGAAGTGGAAATGCTGTCACCTCTGATGGCAGAGTTTATTCCGGACTATTCAGATATTGTGAATCTGGATGATGCGGAGCCATTGGAAGGACCTGACCTGGTGCAGTATCAGACATCCATCGCAGAAAAGGTTGACGAGATCAATCGGCTCGGTATGCCTGACAACCAGCCATGCAACCTGATCGATTATTTTGACCAAAACAAGGACATTAAGGAAAAAGTGGAACGCATTACAATGGCGGTAAAGGAACAGGAGGGCGTTTTATATGGCTGTGCAAACCTGACACTCCGGGAGAATCTGACACCAGAGGAATACCGTGTGGTGGGGCAGTATCTGAGAGGGCAGTACAGCGATGGCTGGGGAGAAAGTCTGGAACAGCGGGAGATCAAGGTAGACGGTGGTGAATTATACTTACATTTCTATGTTGGTGCCGGCTCGGATTTCCAGATACAGGTGAAAGCACCGGAAAACGGTGTGCAGGAAAAGCAGCCGGAACAAAAGCCGTCCCGTCCAGAACTTAAGCTCTTAGGGCATGACGGAAATATTTTCTCAATCCTTGGGGATGCCGCAAGACTGCTTAGACGTGCCGGGATGTCCGAACAGGCCAACGAAATGGCGGATCGTGTCCACAAGAGCAGCAATTACTATGAAGCGCTGGGAATCATCAGCGAATACGTGGAAACCGAGCTGTCGGACCACCGTGAACAGCCCAGAACGCCAAGAAAAGAAACACTGAAAAAAGAGGATACCTGCCGATGAGCAGTTCCATAAAGAAAAGCACTTCCAGAGAAATCTGGAAAATAAGCGACCGAAAGGATGATGCCTATGGGAAATACCCTGAAACTTGAAGATCTTTTAAAACCGGACTGTGTGCCGGATGAGTCTGCCGGAGGGGAGAACTGGCGTATCCTGCATGGAGATACCTTAAAACTGGTCAAAGGATTCCAGCCGGGGATCTTTGATGCAGTTATAACCGATCCGCCCTATGCGTCCGGGGGAACCAAGCAGAACGAACGCAACCGAACTACCAACCAGAAGTACAGCAGCATGAAAGCAGAAAATGCCCTGCCGGATTTTGATGGGGATAATAAAGACCAGCGTTCCTGGACCCACTGGATGGCAGAATGGCTGTACGATGTGCGGAAAGCCTGCAAGAGAGGGGCTCCGATCTGCCTCTTTATTGACTGGAGACAGTACCCGTCCATCACCGATGCCCTCCAGTGGGCAGGGTGGATCTGGAGAGGGACTGCCGTCTGGGACAAGGGGAACTCCCGTCCGCAGAAAGGCAGATTCCGCCAGCAGGCAGAATATATTGTATGGGGAAGCAACGGACCGATGCCGATCAACCGCCCGGTGTCCTGCCTTCCGGGTGTGTTTCGTTATGGAAATCCCCAGAACCGCATCCATGTGACAGAAAAGCCGCTCCAGCTGATGAAGGATGTCATCCAGATCTGTGAGCCGGGCGGCCTGATCTTAGACCCGTTTGCCGGAGCTGGTACTACCATCCTTGCGGCGGCAGAGTCGGGGTTTCAGGCAGTCGGCATTGAAGTGACCGATGCGTATTATAAGCTGGGAAGCGACCGTGTCCGCATTGCACTGGAAGCTGGGGAAGAAGCGGAAAACAAAGAACCACAGTAGCCGGATGTCTGGCAGACATCTGAAAAAGAGAAGAAAAGAATCCAGATGTCCACAAGACATCCACAGAGCGGAATGCTTTGTGGGTGTTTCTTTTTGGAAAAACGCCGGGCAGAGGAAACCTGTCCGGCCAGGAAAGGAGATGGTCGTATTGGAACAGGCACTTGCTTATGTCTGCTGTTCTGCAGAAGAAGGAAAGACCAAAGTACAGCGGTACTGCCGGAAGATCTACGAACTGGGATATGTGCCGATCTGCCCGCAGTACAGCTTTTCCCCATTCCTTGATGACGGGGATGCAGAGGATATGCAGGCCATGCGGAGAATGTCCCACCAGATATTAAGGCGGTGCAGGATGGTGGTCGTCTGCGGAAAAGAGACCACCGGGACGATGAACACGGAGATCAGCATGGCTGACAGGCTCCATATCATCTGTACCACACTGGATGGGTTAAGCAAAATCAAGGAAAACGAGTGATTCAGAGAAATAACAGGTTCAGAGGGGACGAAGCAAAATGCGACTGGTTTTGCAAGCATAGCGTTTGGATATCCAAACGCACTTTGGGGAGAACCCCAATCCCCCATGCCGGACCGTAAACAGACGAAAGGAGAACGAAAAAATGTTAGGATTTGTACTTGGCACGATGACCGGAGGAGTTATGGGAGTTTTTGCAATGTGTCTTTTCATAGCTGGAAAGCGTGAGGACGAGGCACTGGAGCGGTGCCGGATGAGACGGAAAGAGATCATAGACCATGGTGTGTGCATCTGTTTTGTAAACAGCCAGGGAGAGGAACTGTTCCGTCTGGCAGACGGGGAGAGTCTTGTACAGAATGCCCCAAATGGAGAGCGTAACATATCCACCTGCCACTATCTGGATGCCGATTCTGCCATGATCGATGGGAAGAAATGGAACCTTTTGGAATTCGCAAAAGAGATGGAAAAAAGAGGGATCATGTTCGCCCCGATGGAGCTGTGCCAGGTACCGGAAAGGGGGTGAGGTCCATATGAAGAAAAAGATCATTGCGGCAGCAGTAGCCATTGGCGTGCTGACAGGCTTCCTGATCTGGAAAAACCGTGAAATGTAATGGAGTAATCAATAACCCGTTGGAAAGCAGGTGAAGAGATGAGAAAAAGAAACCATGTGATACCAGTCCGCCTCAATGCAAAGGAGCTGCGTTTTCTGGAAGAACAGGTAGAAAAAAGCGGCCTGTCCCGTGAGGAATATATCCGTTCCATCGTCATGGGCGGCGAAGTCCGGGCAAGACCCTGTGAGCATCATGCAGAGCTTTTACGGAAAATATCCGGTCTGTGCAACAATGCCAACCAGCTTGCCCATGTAGCCAACGGCTGTGGGATGGCCGGGGAAGAGAGTATCCGGGAAATGCTCCGCATGACGAAAGAGACATGGAGGCTGGTCAAAGAGGAATGGTAGCCGATGGCATACACCAGTATCATCCCGGTCAGCCGTCTGGACAATTCCATCACTTACATCCGAAATAAGGATAAGACCACAAAGAAAGGGCAGAGTGCCGGCTCTCTGGAAGAAGCCATTGATTACGCCATGAACCGGGACAAGACAGAGCGTTCCGTTTTTGAGGATGCCATCGGCTGCGTCTGTGAGACTGCCTATCAAGATATGGTAGCTACGAAGAAACGCTACCACAAGATGGACGGAGTACAGGGGTACCATCTGGTGCAGAGCTTTGCCAAAGGGGAAGTCACCCCGGAGCTTGCTCACCAGATCGGCATGGAACTGGCGGAAAGGCTCCTTCAGGGAAAATACGAAGCAGTCATCACCACCCATCTGAATACGGAGCATTACCACAACCACATCGTGTTTAATTCCGTGAGCATGGAAGATGGGAAAAAGTACCACAGCAACAGCAGGAGTTACTATGAGGATGTAAGGAAAGCTTCGGATGCCTTATGCCTGAAATACGGCTTATCTGTCATCGAACCGAAAAACGGCAAAGGGAAATCCTATGCCCAGTGGATGGCAGAACAGGACGGAAAGCCGACCTGGAGAACCTCGATCCGTCTGGACATCCGGGATGCTGTGGCAGAGAGCTTCACATGGAAACAGTTTCTGGAACAGATGAAGCAGAGGGGATACCAGTGGAAGCTGAACCGGAAGTACATTGCATTAAAAGCACCGGGGATGGAACGGTATATCCGTCTGCGGAGCCTTGGGAAGTATTACTCGGAAGAGAGCATCCGGCAGTGGATCTTGCAGCCCAAGAGCAGGATACCTGCTGGAAAAGAAGGAGATTCCAGATCCCCGAAAAAGAAGTTAAAAGGGATACAGGCCCTGTACTATTCCTATCTGTACCAGATGGGTGCCCTAAAGCAGAAGCCGAAAAGGATCTCCCCGGTGCTCCGGGCAGACATCCGAAAACTGGATGCCAGGATCGAGCAGATGGAATTTCTACAGAAGCATCAGATCACTACCCGTGAAGAGCTACTCGCCTACCGCACATCGTTGGAAGAGAGGGTACAGGCACTCACGAAAGAGCGGAAGCGGCTCTACCGGAGCGAACCGGACAGTGTCCGGATCGGTCAGATCACCGAAGAACTGAAGCCGCTTCGAAAGGATATCCGCATTTGTATCCGGATCGAACAGCAGTCCCAGGAGATGGAAGAAAAGATGCGTCTGGCAGAGCAGATCCGGAGACAGGAAGAAGAACAGACGGAGAAAAACAGAAAACCGAGAACAGAAAGCAGGTGAACAACATGAATTATGGAGGCGATGCGGCGGACCAGATCGTCCGGTATTCCCTGGACGGCGTGGACCATGGGCTCAGGCTTTCGGGTACGCTGGCAAAGCATCTGGCGGTATTTGTTGCCGCCGTATTAAAAGACCAGAAGAAAACGAGGGGCAAGACCCGGATGGTGCGGATGTTAAAGGAGAACAAGCCATTGAAGTTCTTTACCGTACCGTCCGACCGCCTGAGAGAATTTTGCAGTGAGGGCAGGAAACGAGGACTGCTCTATGTGATCATCCGGGATAAAAAGAACCCGGAGATGAGCGAGGTCATGGTCTTTGCCGATGATGCAGCCAAAGTCAACCGTGTCATGGATAAGATGAACCTTGATTTTGTAAGGAGCGAAGTCGGGGAAGCTGTCCATGAGGTAACCGCCGGAATGGAAGCACCGGAAACCGAAGCGGTACAGGAAACTGTGCAGATGCCAGAGGGCGAGGTGCAGTTTGAAATCAGCGATTTGGACGAAGCATTCCAGGTCGGTGACATGGACTTTTCTGAAGAGGAAAAGAACCAGAATCATCCCGAAAAGGAGTTTTCCGAACCGGAAAATTTTATCCCGGTGCAGGAAGAGGGGGAAGAGAATCTGTCCGGCTCTTCCTTGCACAGCAGAAATATTTCTACCGGGCAGGAAAAAGGGACTGATGCAGGGCAGAGGGAACAGGAGCGTCCCAGTGTCCGCCGGGAGCTGGAGAACATCAAACGGGAGAAAGCAGAGGAATCCCAGAAGCGGAGCCGGGAAAAGAACCGTGGACCAAGGAAAACGCAGAAGAAAGCAAGAAATAAACGAAAGGTGAAAGCGAGGTAGGAGATGGACCTGACAAAATTTTTAGGGCAGGACTCGCAGGAGCAGTCCGCCCAGCGGTTATCGAAAGAAGAATATGCCGCACAGAAAAAGCAGGAGAGGGAAGAAATCTGGGGTATGATCGATGGAAAGGCACAGGAGGTCTTCCAGAATGGGAACTCCTTAAAAGGATTCCTTGATTTTATGGGACAGTGCAAGCCGCAGAGGACAGACAACCTGTTCCTGCTTTATGCACAGAATCCGGAGATCCGGCAGGTCAAGACCTTTGAAAAATGGAAGGAAGAAGGCAAGGTAGTCAAGACCGGAAGCAAGGGATACAACTTCATTGTCGGACAGGAATATGAAAAGGACGGTGTCATCCAGCAGGGGTACTCCATCCAGAAAGCCTATGACATCAGCCAGATCCGTACCAAGCAGCCGGAAGAGGCAGAGCCAAAGCCGATGGACCAGATGATGGAAGCACTGCTGACCGACAGCGAGGTACGGATTCAGATCGCAGACAATCTGCCGGATAAGGTACAGGCACAGTACATCCCGAACAAGCGGACGATCTATGTCCGAAATGGCATGAGCGAAAATGCAACGTTCCATTCCATCAGCCGGGAGCTGGCCTGTGCATCCCTTGACCATCACGATGGAAGCTACAGCCGGGCAGGGGTATCGGCACAGGCCTATTGTGCGGCGTATGTGACAGCACAGAAATACGGCGTGGATGTCTCCGGTTTTTCCTTTGACAAGGTATGCCAGATGCAGGCATTCGGACAGAAAGATCCGAAAGAACTCCGCTCCTTTATCCAGGATGTAAAGAGTGCAGCCTATTCCATTGGCAAGCAGGTAGACCGCAACCTTGGCAAAAGCGAGCAGGAATTTATGACCGATGAATTTGCCATCCCGGAGGAAAAAACGGAGAAACCTGCCAAGAGTAAAAAGTCTCCGGAACGCTGATAAAAAGGGGCTTTTCCGGCTCTTTTGCAGTAGCTTTCCGGGAGGAAGTGTGGTATGTTGTGGTTGAGAAAAAAGAGGAAAAAAGGAGGCTCGCCTATGACAAGAATGCGATATGTAAAGATGGACCGGATCATGAACCACATGCTGATCCATGCACTCCGGGAAGTGTTCCGGCAGGAAAAAGAACAGGGGCTTCCGGTGGATACCACACGGGATCTGGTTCTGAAGCTGGCAGAGCAGGAAGAGGGAAAGCTCTACCTGACAGAAGCCGAACACAGCAAATCCGTGGAAGCCTTAAACCAGCTCCGGGACACATACCTGAAAAACGGACGCTATTCCGATGGGATCGACAGCGTCCTGTTAAAGATCATGAAATCCAGATACCGCCCATACCGTGGAAGGGGAAGATGAAGAAAGGATGTGGTACAAATATACAGAAATATGACACAAGAAAGAATAGAAGCCATGCGGAGAAGATATCCGCCGGGAACCGAGGTCACGCTTAACAGCATGGAGGGGGAGAGCCACATGCCACCCGGCTTAAAAGGTAAGGTGGATATGGTAGACGATGCGGGGCAGATCCACGTAAACTGGGAGAATGGAAGCAGCCTTGCCCTCGTTCCGGGAGTGGACAGCTTCCACATTACGGACCTGCCAAGAGCAGAGAGGCCCAAACAGCAGCCATCCCGGTAACAAACAGCCGGAAGTCAGACTGGATGATTTGGCTTGCCGGACTGCCTGTCATCTGGTGGGTAGCAATCCTGCTTGCGGATGCCATCCAGCCGGGCAGGAATCTTTTCGAGCTGATGGAGGTTCTCACAGAAAAGCTGAACCATCCCTTCCAGTTTCATTATACGGAATATACCATCAAGTCGATGCTGGTCTGCACGTTACTCTACGCAGCTGGGATCGGCATTTTTTATTCCAGTCAGAAGAACTACCGCAGAGGGGAAGAACATGGCTCTGCCAGATGGGGCGATGCCCGGCAGATCTGTAAGAAATATAGCCAGAAGCCGTACTCCCAGAACATCCTGCTGACACAGAACTTCCGCATTAGCCTTGACACCCACAAGCACCGCAGATGTCTCAACATTCTCGTAGTGGGAGGCTCCGGTGCAGGAAAATCCAGAGGCTTTGCCCTGCCAAACATCATGCAGTGCTGCTGTTCGATGGTCATCACCGATCCGAAAGCCGAGCTGCTCCGAAAGACAGGCGGTCTGCTGGAAAAGAAAGGATATGAGGTGCGTGTCTTTGACCTCATCAATCCCGACACATCTTTTTGCTACAATCCATTCGAGTATGTCCACGATGACAAAGACGTGCTCCGTCTTATTTCCAATCTGATACAAAACACCACACCCAAAGGTTCCCAGTCCTCTGATCCCTTCTGGGAGAAGAGCGAAACCGCACTGCTTCAGGCACTGATGCTGTATCTGCTCCACGAAGCTCCGCCGGAAGAACAGAACTTCGCCATGATCATGGAGATGTTAGGCTCGGCACAGGTAAAAGAAGAGGACGAGGACTACGAGTCCCCTCTGGACATTTTGTTTGATCGTCTGGAGATGCGGGACCCGGACAGCATTGCCGTCAAGCAGTATCACATTTACAAGCAGGCGGCAGGAAAGACCGCCAAGTCCATCCTGATCAGTGTAGGTGTCCGGCTGGCAGCCTTCAATCTGCCGCAGATCGCCAAGCTGACCAATACTGATGAACTGGATCTTTCCAGCATGGGAGAAAGAAAAGTTGCCCTTTTCTGCTGTATCCCGGATGCAGACACCTCTTTGAATTATCTGGTAGGCATGATCTACAGCCAGCTTTTCCAGACGCTTTATTACATGGCAGACCGTGTGCATGGCGGTGCCCTCCCGGTTCCAGTCAACTGCATCATGGATGAGTTTCCAAACGTATCCCTGCCAAATGAGTTTGAGAAGATCCTGGCAACCTGCCGATCCCGTTCCATTTACTGCAGCATCATCATCCAGAACATGAGCCAGCTAAAGGCTCTGTTCAAGGACTCCTGGGAAAGTCTGGTGGGCAACTGCGATGAGTTTTTATACCTGGGCGGCAACGAAAAAGAGACACACAAATATGTATCAGAATTACTGGGGAAAGAAACCATAGACACCAATACCTACGGGCAGACCAAAGGAAAATCCGGCAGCTACTCCACCAACTTCCAGCAGAGCGGAAGGGAGCTGTTACAGCCGGATGAAGTCCGTATGCTGGACAACCAGAATGCCCTTCTGTTTATCCGTGGGGAGCGGCCCATACTGGATGCCAAGTATGACCTGATGAAGCATCCCAACATCCGGTATACCGAGGACGGCGGTGCCGGACCGTTCAACTATGCGAAAGCACCGCTGGCGCATGACGATTTTATGTTTGATGAAACAAGATATGACGATTACGAACTGCTTCTGGATGAGGACATCATCGGGGAGCTTTTTTGATGGGAGGAATGCCAATGAATTTACTGAAAAATAAGAAACACACAGAAACCAGAAAAGAGACCGCACCGCTGAAGATGAAGAGAGGGCAGAAGAAACTGTTTGCTCTGTATGCAGTCATGGTACTGTCGATCTGCATTGGGGCGACCTGCGTTTATGCCGCAGGCGATCCGCTGACCGTAGTCAATAACCTGTCCACGTTTATCTTTTCCCTAATCCGTGCCATTGGCCTGATCCTGCTGGGATTTGGTATCGTGCAGGTCGGTCTGTCCTTAAAGAGCCACGATCCGAGCCAGAGGGCAAACGGATTTCTGACACTGGCAGGCGGTATCATCATTACTTTTGCAAAAGAGATCCTGGACCTGATCATGGGATAGGAGAAGAGACCAGAAGGGGAGCCATGCGAAATGCCGGCTCCCTGCTCACTTTTGCAGGATGGGAGGTGAAACTGTTTGAGTGATAACTGGATCGTACAGAATCTAAATTCTGCCTTGCAGACCTGGAGTGACAAGCTGGCTGAGATTTGGACACTGCTGACGCAAAGCCCGGAGAATTTCAAGGGCGGTGCGATCTGGAGCGTGATGACGAACATCAACGGTGGGTTGAAAGCCATCGGATACGCACTGCTGGTTTTATTTTTTGCGGCAGGGCTGGTAAAAACCTGTGGGAGCTTCACGGATATGAAAAAGCCGGAACATGTCGTGAAAGCCTTTATCCGCTTTGCACTGGCACAGGGAGCCGTTATGTCCGGCATGGAGCTTCTGACTGCGATCTTTTCCATAGTGCAGGGCATCGTAACGAACATCATGTCCCACTCTGGGATGGCAGGGGGAACCGTAACGGAACTGCCCTCGGAGATCGTGGACAAGATCGAGGCGGTCGGGATGCTGGAATCCATCCCTTTGTGGATCGTAACCCTGTTAGGCAGTCTGCTAATTACCGTGCTTTCCTTTGTAATGATCCTGACCGTATATGGAAGAATGTTTAAGCTGTATATGTACACGGCCATCGCACCGATTCCGCTGGCAACCTTTGCCGGGGAGCCAACCCAGTCTGTAGGAAAGAACTTTATCCGTTCCTACGCCGGGGTATGTCTGGAAGGAGCCATCATCGCACTGGCCTGCATCATCTTTTCGGTGTTTGCATCAAGTCCGCCGGCCATCGGGGACACCAGCCTGTCCGCCGTGACCATTGTCTGGAATTACGTCGGGGAACTGGTATTTAACCTGCTGGTACTGGTCGGGGCAGTCAAGGCATCCGACCGTATCGTAAAAGAAATCATGGGATTATAGGAGGCGAAAAAAATGGAAGAACCAAAGACACTGAGCTACGACTGGCAGTATGGCCGGGAGGAATTATTTCTCAGGGTAGACAGTTACATGAGCGATGACAATCTCTATATCGGGCTTTACCATATGGAAGATGGATACCCGGAAAGCTTTGCAGACCTTACGGTAAACCTGCCTTTTGCTCCGCTGGGCGGTATCAATGAAGCCTATATCGACCACAATTTCAGCAAAGAAAAGCTTCGTTTTATAAAGCAGCATAAGCTGGGAACGATACAGCCGGATACCGCATCCTCCGGTTACTGCATCTTCCAGAGGGTTGCATTCGACCTGAAAAAACTGGCAGAGCTTGATCCGGAAGGAACAAAAAGATTTATGGAAAGAAATGGCATCCGGCAAAGGGATGTACCAAAACAGAAACAAAAGAAAAAACAGAGATTACAAAGAGAAAGGTAGAAAACAACATGGAAGTGAAAATGAATAAAGAAATCCGAGACTATCAGGAGTCAATGTTCTGGGGCTTAAGCTTCCGGCAGTGCTTATTTTCGGCACTGGCGATCCTGGCAGCTCTTGGAATCTATTTTGTCACCCGGAAATATGCCGGGGAACAGGTAACCGGATGGCTGTGCATCCTTGGGGCGGCTCCCTTTGCAGCCTGCGGCTTTTTTCGTTACCACGGCATGACGGCAGAACAGTTTGCATGGGTAGTCATTAAATCCGAACTGCTGTACCCGAAGCGGCTGGTATTTAAGTCGGAGAACCTGTACTTTTCCTGCATGGAAGAGAGCCTGCGGCTGGGTGAGAAAATGATGGGAAACGGAGCGGAACTTCTGGAAAAGAAGCGGACGAAACAGAAGAAACCAAAGAAGCGAAGAGGAAGGGGTGATGCCTTTGATTAAAACCCTGAGTCAGACACTGAAACAGGACAAGGAAAAATTTAAAGTACCGAAGTCTGTCCAGCAGGCCATCCCGATTCGCAAGATCTGGCCAGATGGTATTTTTCAGGTGGAGAGCAAGTATTCCAGGACATTCCGGTTTACGGATATCAACTATTCCATTGCCAGTAAAGCGGACAAGACGGAAATGTTCCTGGACTACTCTGAACTTTTAAATGCACTGGATTCTGGCTGTACGGCGAAGATCACCCTGAACAATCGTAAGATTAACAAGGAAGAGTTTGAGCAGTCCCTGCTGATCCCGATGAAAGGGGACGGTCTGGACGAGTACCGGAAAGAGTACAATGACATGCTCCTTTCCAAGATCTCCGGTACCAACAACAGTATCTACCAGGAACGCTATCTGACCATCAGCGTCCACAAGAAAAACATCGATGAAGCCAGAACCTATTTCGCACGTGTGGGAACGGACATCATCACCCATCTGGCCAAGCTGTCCTCTATTGGGGAAGAGCTGGATGCAGAGCAGAGGCTACAGATCTTCCGGGACTTTTTCAAGGCAGACGTTCCACAGAGTTTTCCATTTAACATGAAAGCCTTTGCGAAAAAAGGACACAGCTTCAAAGACTGGATCTGCCCGGACACGATGGAATTCCATAACGACCATTTCAAGCTGGGCGAGCAGTACGGCAGAGTCCTTTTTATGGAAGATTACGCCAGCTATGTAAAGGATGAGATGATCTCCGAACTGTGCAGCCTTGGCAGGAACCTGATGCTGTCCATTGATATCATCCCCGTACCGACAGACGAAGCGGTGCGTGAGATCCAGAACCGACTGCTGGGCGTGGAGACAAACGTCACCAACTGGCAGAGACGCCAGAATGCCAACAATAACTTTTCAGCCGTAGTTCCCTATGACATGGAGCTGCAGAGAAAAGAGACCAAGGAAATGCTGGACGATCTGACCACCAGGGATCAGAGGATGATGTTCGGCATCCTGACAATGGTACATATGGCAGACAGCAAGAAACAACTGGACTCCGATACGGAAACCCTGTATTCCATTGCGAGAAAACACCTCTGCCAGATGGCAACTTTGAAGTGGCAACAGGTCGATGGACTGAATACCGTCCTGCCGTATGGCCTGCGGAAAATCGATGCAGTGCGTACCCTTACTACAGAATCCACCGCCGTCCTGATTCCGTTCCATACGCAGGAAATCATGCAGCCGGGAGGCATCTATTATGGACAGAATGCCGTCAGCAAAAATATGCTGGTGGCAGACCGAAGGAAGCTGTTAAACGGCAACTCTTTCCGACTGGGTGTCAGCGGCTCCGGCAAGAGCTTCTCGGCAAAAGAGGAGATCGTAGACCTTGCCCTTTCCACGGAAGATGACATCCTCATCCTCGATCCGGAGTCGGAGTTTGCTTCTCTGGTGGAAGCCTTAAACGGAGAGGTCATCCGGATCTCGGCAACCTCGGATACCCATCTGAATGCACTGGATATGGATTCTGCCTATGGCAATGACCGAAATCCTCTGATTGAGAAGTCAGAATTTATCCTTTCCCTGTTTGAGCAGCTCGTAGGAGCCGGAAACCTTTCGGCAAAGGAGAAATCCATCCTTGACCGCTGCACCGCAGATGTGTACCGGGACTATATGAGGGGCGGTTACAAAGGGCAGGTGCCGACCTTAAAGGACCTGTACCGACAACTCATGCTCCAGCCGGAGGAAGAAGCCAGAGGGCTGGCTCTGTCTTCGGAACTGTTTATCAATGGCAGTCTGAACACCTTTGCCCAGGAAACCAATGTCAACACGAAGAGCCGTATCATCGACTATGACATCCGGGAGCTGGGCGAACAGCTGATGCCCCTTGGCATGCTGGTCACACTGGATTCGATTTTTAACCGTGTGATCCAGAACTGGAAGAAGGGAAAAACGACATGGATCTTTGCGGATGAGTTTTATCTGCTGTTCCGCTATGAATACAGTGCGGACTTTTTCTACCGCCTGTACAAGCGTATCCGTAAGTATTCCGGATTTGTAACCGGACTTACCCAGAACGTTGAGGAACTTCTGAAATCCGATACCGCCCGCCTGATGCTGGCGAACAGTGAGTTCCTGATCCTTTTGAATCAGGCTACCACCGACCGGGATGAGCTGGCGGCACTTCTGAATATTTCAGACAACCAGTTATCCTACATCACCAATGTGGGTGCCGGCCATGGTCTGATCCGCTGTTCCGGAAATCTGGTGCCGTTTGAAAATTCGTTTCCAAGAAATACAAAACTGTACCGCCTGATGACGACCAAGCCGGGCGAAGCGTAAGAGCGGGACAAGCCGGGACTGGAGGTGAGAGATGAAGGATATCAAAACCAAAGAAGTTACAACAAAACCAAAGACCAAAAATCCTGCCTCCAGAATCCCCAAGGAGCTGATGCGGACGGCCATACTGGAGAGCAAGGAAAAATCCCAGACCATCGCAAATGCCAGGGACAATGACATGGGAGAACAGTCCCCATCCGAATATGCCAGTGGGAAAGTCACATCCGCAGAGGAATGGGCTGCAAGAAAGACAGGCAGAACTGTAACCAGAGCCGGAAAGACAGCCGCACAGACTTCCTACGAGAAGATCAAACAGAGAGCCGCTGGCAAAAAAGAAGCAGAAAAAGAAGCGGAGAAAGAAACCGCCAGAGGAACAGGGGACACACAGACCGCCGATCCTGCTAGCCGGGAAACACCCGAGCAGAAGAGCCGGGAAGTACAGATTCAGAAAGCCCAGCGGCAAAAGGCGGTTTCAGATGCCGTCAAAACGAAAGAGCAGAAGATCCGGGCTGCCAGGGAGACACCAAGAATCCAGAACGGACAGGAGATGGCAGAAATGAAGCAGCTCTCCATCCGAGAACAGAGTCGGAAGAAGGAAGCAAAAGATACAGTAAGGCAGACCGCCATCCGTCAGAAACAGCCGGAAACCATTCGGATCAAGGAAAAACCAAGGAAACAGCCGGAGCCGAAAACCATACAGAAGCGTACCATCAAGACGGCTCCCCAGTCTGCGAAGATCAGCGTCCAGCCAGAGCAGAAGCTCCGTGCGACCAGTTCCAACGCCCTGACGGTCCGGATGCAGAAGCAGATGGAACGAAGGGCAGCGAAGCAGGCGGCAAAGAAAGCTGCCATGCAGACTTCCAACAGCGTCCGCCGGATGCAGAAAACGGCAAGGGCAGGGCAGAATACCTTCACGGCAGCCAAGGCCGCCGTGGAAGCGGCAGCGAAAACCGTGCAGTCCATGATGGCTGCACTGGGAGCCGCCGGAGCAGTTATCGTTCTTCTCTTGGTCATCATGGTTGGAATCGTTGGCGGTGCGGCATTTTCTGGAAGCTCGGAGAGCAGCGAAGCACTCAGCCAGGAAGTCCTTTCCTATACGGCAACCATACAGAAATATGCCAACCAGTACGGAATCCCCGAATATGTCTCCGTGATACAGGCGATCATGATGCAGGAATCCGGCGGCCGGGGAACCGATCCTATGCAGAGTAGTGAGTGTCCATACAACACCCGGTACGCAAATAGTCCAAATGCTATCCAGGATACAGACTACTCCATACAGGTAGGAATCCAGTATTATGCGGACTGCCTGAAGGAAGCCGGATGCACCAGTCCACAGGATATGGATAAGCTGAAGCTGTCCCTGCAAGGATATAACTACGGCAACGGATACATAACATGGGCGATACGGAAGTATGGCGGTTACAGTGCAGAAAACGCCCTGCAGTTTTCCAATGAGCAGGCAGCTTCACATGGATGGAGTGCCTATGGCGATCCAGAGTACGTTCCGCACGTCCTGCGGTATTATTCCAGCGGAGGATTGTTTGCCGGCCTGTTTGGTGGCAACGGACAGATTGTATCCGTGGCACTTACCCAGCTTGGAAATGAAGGTGGTCAGAAGTTCTGGTCGTGGTATGGCTTTGACAGTCATGTGGCATGGTGTGCCTGCTTTGCCAGCTGGTGTGGGGATCAGGCAGGACTGATCGAGAGCGGTAAGATGCCAAAGTTCTCTCTGTGCGATGACGGAATCGCATGGTTCCAGAGCAAGGAAAAGTGGAAAAGCCGGGGATATTCCCCAGCACCCGGAACCCTGATCTTCTTTGACTGGAACGGGGACGGAACCTCAGACCATGTGGGAATCGTGGAGAAAACAGAAGGCAGTACCGTATACACCGTAGAAGGAAACTCCAGCAATGCCGTGAACCAGAGAAGCTATAATATTAATAACGGAACAATCATGGGATATGGTATACTTTGAAAATAAAAATATAAGTTATAACCTATGAAGAGAAATTTGATATGTACAAGTTGACTTTTTTATTTGATTGAAATTTTAATTTTATATGAAATGAAAAGAACCAGTGAGAGAATCGTTAAAGTTCACTCACTGGCTCAATTCGTTTCAAATTTTTCGGACAACTCTGTCAGTTCTTTCACCGTTTCCTGGGTGTGATGCAGCAGGGTGTCACGCATTTCTGGCGGACAGCTGGAATAAAGCATTTTCATCTGATTGACACCTTCATCTTCCAGAGAAATATCTGGATTTATAAGCGTATCTAAAGAGATGTGCAGGACCTTTGCCAATGCTCTTAAAATCAAATAGGAAGGATTCATTTTTCCCTTTTCGATATTGGCGATTTGCTTTACAGAAACATGGCTCAGATCAGAAAGTTCCTGTTGTGTCAGTTCTTTATTCTTTCGGGCTTCCCGCATTTTTTGCCCTAAAGCAGTTAAATCATCAATCGGCATAATCGTTCACCTCAATAATATTGTATCGTTCCGGTTTGTGTAAAGGAATAACCTTATTATGCCTGATAAGCTGTATGATTATGCCGACTATATAAAGCTGCGATTGGTGATAAACTTGCGTTGTTCGAGCAGACGAATTATAATTCTTGTTGGAGGTGTGCGCCAGTTCGGTGCCAAATATATAACTGGTGGGAATCCAGTCTGGTAAGACTTAGCAAGTCGCCAGTACCGAGTCCTTGGAGCGCCAAAGGCTAACAATGGTGTTTAAGCGTAGGACAGGGAACAGGAACGCCGTAATGCGTAAACGATTGTGATAAAGTTGATACGAATATGCCATAAAATTATATTCTGCAAATTGATCAATGTTAAAGAGAGGTATTTTATATGAATTACACAATTCTAATAGTTGATGACGATATGGCTATCAATGATATGCTTGTTAAATATCTTCGGAAAAATGGTTATATAACATATTCTGCTTATTCAGGAACAGAAGCCCTTCTTTTTCTTGAAAAGCAAAAAGTTAATCTGATTATTTTGGATTTAATGCTTCCCGGTCTTTCTGGCGAACAAGTTTTAGCAGAAATAAAGAAAACAAAAAATGTACCTGTAATCGGTCTATCTGCAAAAGAAGATTCTAAAAGTAAAATTTTCTTATTGAAAAACGGTGCTGATGATTATGTAACGAAACCCTTCGATATAGAAGAACTACTTGCAAGGATTGAAACGATTTTGCGACGGATTTATGAAAATCAATATACATCAAATTCCTTGTTATGTTGTGGCGATTTAAATTTAGATACAATAGGAATGGAGGCCACTCTAAAAAATCAAAAATTGCCCCTTACAAAAAATGAGTTTGCTATATTGAAAATGCTTATGGAACATCCGCAACAAGTATTTACGAAAGATATGATTTATGAGCAATTATGGAATGAAACTTTAGAGGGAACTGAAAATGCTATCAATGTTCATATCAGCAACTTACGCAAAAAAATTGCTGCAATAGATAATAGTAAATCATATATTAAAACGGTTTGGGGAATTGGGTTTAAGATGGACATATAATCTTTATGAAATCCTTAGATTTAGAAAATAATTTACTTAAACTTATCCCTTACACTAAAACCACAAGGAGGGATATATCATGGAATATATATTAAGAACGAACACAGTATCTAAAAAATACACAAATTATTATGCTGTTGATAAAGTATCCATTTCTATTAAAAAAGGCGAAATATATGGCTTGATTGGAGAAAATGGTGCTGGTAAGTCTACTTTAATGAAAATGATTGCAGGTTTGGTTGAACCATCAGAAGGCTCTATTGAACTATTTGGAAATTTTGTTCCCCAGACCGAGCGTTATCGTATTGGTTGTGTAATTGAATCTCCGGCACTTTATGCAGAATTAACCGCAAAACAAAATTTGGAAGTATTTAGAAAAGCATATGGACTGTCAAACAAAGAATCTGTACAGCAAATTTTAAAGCAGGTGGGTCTGTCACAATATGAAAATAAAATTGTCAAAAAATTTTCATTAGGTATGAAACAGCGTTTAGCCATTGGCATTGCCTTGTTGGGAAATCCTGATTTTCTGATTCTTGATGAACCTATCAATGGCTTAGATCCGACTGGAATACAAGATATGAGGAATTTCTTATTAAAACTAAATAGGGAAGAACATATTACCATTATGATTTCCAGTCATATCTTGGGGGAATTGTCAAAAATTGCAACGAAATACGGCATTATTAAAAATGGCAAGCTGATTGAAGAAATCACTGCAAAAGAATTAAATGAAAAATGTCAATGTTGTTTAAAAATTAAGGCATCAGATACTGCACAGGCCGCTATTTTAATAGAGAAAAATCTCCATACTAAAAACTACGAAATTCTTTCCGATAATAATATTCGGATTTTTGAATATGTAGACAATCCCGGAATTGTAAACTCCTTACTGGTTAATCATGGAATTTCTGTTGATGAATGTACTGTAACAAAGGAGTCACTGGAAGATTACTTTAATGAAAAAATGAGAGGAGGCATAGTCAATGCTTAATTTAATTAGAGCTGATTTTTATAAAGCAATACATGGAAAAGTCTTGAAAGTATGTTTTCTTATGATGACAGGATGGATATTCTTATGTGCTTATGCACAAAAAGCAACGATTGGCATGAGGGAATATTTGGTAGGTACAGAAGTTTCTGCAAATTACTGGGATTCTTTTTTTAATTATTACCCGGTTGTATTCCCTTTGATTATTTTTTGCAGCTACTATTTCTCAAATGATTTTCGTCAAGGGACTGTAAAACATTATATAGAAAAAGGTCTGTCACGATGGAGTTACTTCTTATCAAAATTGGTAATTGGCTGGAGTGTATCATTCTTTTTTTTGGTGTCTGCCTTTTTAATTGGTTTGTTATGTAATAAAATTTTTTTTGGAATAAGCGGTCTTACTTTTACAAGCATTAGCAATATAGTGTCCTACATATTCTGTGAGGCATTATATCATATGGCTGTATCAACGCTCGCAATTTCACTTGTTTTTCTCATAAGAAACAGTTCAGTTAGCATGGCAGTTAATGCTTTGCTTATATTTTTTGGTTATCTGGTTCTTCATGGATTGGAAAGTATTTTGGGCTTAGGATATAACATCACAATTTTTTGGGCAATTAGTAATATCAATAAAACAAGAATAGATATGGCAGTTCAATGGCTTCCAACCGCAATTATCATTTTCTTCGCCTATATGATTATATTTGGTGGAGTTATAGGAATAATTTTCAAGAAAAGAGATATTACATAATGCAGGGAGGGATAATGTTATGAGTGTGGTACTTCAAATATATGCTATCATTGTGACACTATCTCTTATTATTGTTTTATCATTTTACTTGTTTCATCGTAGGGAGGTAACCCGGTTAAGCCAGAAATTGCAAACACTTTTACATTCATTTACCCATGCGGAATTGACATTAGATTTTCCTTCTTCCGATATAACCGATCTTGTAAATGCTTTAAATGAATTGCTTCGAGTTTACCACAAACAAGTATATTCATTACAAAAAAAGGATGAGGCAATCAAAGAAATAATTACAAATTTAGCTCATGATCTTAGAACACCTGTGACTGCTATTCAAGGGTATACCCAAATGCTTCTACAATCGCCGGAGTTGTCCGAGGAAGATTTAGATGCAGCAGCTGTTATAAACGAAAGATTGAATGTTTTAAATCAGTTACTAAATCAGTTGTTTGAATTTGCACGAATAGAAGCTGATGAAATGGAATTTTCTTATACTACATTTGATTTAAATGCTGTTTTACGCTCTGTTGCAGTTTCCTTTTTTAAATCTTTTGAGGAACGCAAAATAATTCCAGCATTAAGTATTGCAGAGATTTCTTTTCCATTTTATGGAGATGAAAAAGCAGTAACCAGAATTTTTGAAAATATCATTTCTAATGCCTTGTCACATGGGAAAAGTGATTATCATTTTTCATCTTATGATGATAATGAAAATTACCATTTTTCTTTTCAGAATTTTACAGACAGCATAAATGAATCTGATATAGACAAAATATTTAATCGTTTTTATACAACAGATTTATCCCGTTCCCGCAAAACAACCGGTTTGGGTCTCACAATAGCAAAGAATTTAACAGTAAAAATGGGCGGTTCTATCAGTGCTTCTCTAAATAATAATGTTTTTGAAATTGTAGTGTGCTTTCCTAAGCAAAAAGGATAAAAAACTGATGAGCCTGCTTTGGTGGTTAAAAAAAACCGCTTATAAAGTAAGTGTATTACATTGCTTATTCACATAAAAAACTTGATGGCGGTTTCAAAGCCGCCATTTTTCGTGCAAATAATATTCTAACACAAACATGGTGGCGTAGGAGGATGCCGTCATGTCTGCGTTAGTGATTCACAATACCCATGAGTTACATCAGTTAAAAAAAGCATTGCCCCTCCTCCGGGCAAGTATAGCATTGCATCGGCATTATCGTTCCATGTGATTCAGCATAATAATGACTGTTCTTGGCGCGCCAGTTTCCCATTGCGGGAATCTGGCGTTTTTTGTTGCCTTTTTTTCAGAGATAATCCGGCTGTATACTGGTGTCGTTCCCCACCTCCATTCGATTCACTCGTCAATCACCCGTGAATCGAAATGGAGGTACATAATGAAGAAAATTAACCTTCG
>ERZ780218.535-NODE-535-length-34023-cov-3.199688_pt1 | contig 34023 bp, 19 predicted proteins | sample MGYA00510975_ERZ780218 | MGnify/ENA primary metagenome ERZ780218 (study PRJEB29588, sample SAMEA2152063) | human gut metagenome | biome: human gut; feature: human-associated habitat; material: faeces | place: Denmark | collected 2008/2010 ... | reverse complement strand
GATTTTGTTTTTCCGAGCAGGAGAAGAACCGATGAAATCAACGAAAGCCTTAACGAACCGTTCCAGGCGAACCGGTCCTCCGGCATAAAACCCGGAATCGGAATAGAAAGAAAAAAATTAAACCTACATTTTTAAATCTGCTGTAAAGATGTATATAAATACTATAAAATAATCCCCGTGAGTTCATATAAAAACGTAACTTACGAGGATTATTCCAACTTATAAACTACTCATTCAGGATTTCATCCATTCCGGTTTTTTCCCGTCTTTCAGGTAATAATCATAAAATTCCATCACCCGGCGACTGTAATCCAGGCGGTTTTCCCATTTTTTCAAGTGATGTCCTTCACCTTTGTAGTTGAACAACCAGACAGGTTTATCCAAACGCCGGAGAGCCATGAAGAATTCTATACCTTGTTCCCACATGACAGAACCATCCTTATCATTGTGCATAATCAAAACAGGAGTCTGTACCTGAGGAAGAAAAAACAGGGGAGAATTCCGGATAAACTCTGCCGGCTTATCCCATAAAGTTCCTCCAATCCGGCTCTGAGTTTGTTCATATTGAAACATCCGACTTTTCCCGGATTCCCAACGGATTCCCCCATAGGCACTCGTCATATTCACCACCGGCGCACCAGAGACAGCTGCTTTAAACATATTTGTCCTGGTTACCAAAAAAGCAATCTGATAGCCTCCCCAACTATGTCCATTCAAGGCTATCCGGTCTTTGTCGATAAAATCATACCGATCAATCAAACTCTTTACGCCGCTAACGACAGCATCATACGAACTGGCCCCCGGTTCACCTTTCCGAAATACTACATCCGGGATAAAAACCAGATATCCGTTACTCACACAATAGGACCAGTTAATGACAGTTGCTATCGGTGAAGGAATATTATACCGATTTAGATTATCACTCCGTTTCTCATAAAAATAGACTAACATCGGATACTTCTGGGAAGGATCAAAATTCTCCGGTTTACACAAAATTCCTTGCAGGGAATCTTTAGCGAAACTTTCCCATTCCACTAATTCCGAAGTACCCCAAAGATAGGATTGCTGTATACTATCAGACACCGATAGTTTTTCAATCCCTGTGAAGAGACTGTCGGATTTATATACCTCAGGATACTCGGTGAAACTTTGTCTTCTCCAGATGCAATGTGACCGATCTTCCGAAAACTTCAAATTTTTATACAGATGGTCACTAAACACCAACTGAATACAATCCCCGGTAGAAGTCAACACATAATAACCCGATTTTTTAGTTCTATGCTGAAAAGCTTCCAGATATAAATTGGCCTTCAAATTTATATACCTTTCATCATCTTTTCGCTTTATATAGCGGAACCGGATACCGGCTTTCCGTCCCATTCCCTTGGTCAGGCAACAGGGAGCATCATGCCCGGCAGCATCGATCGCCCACAGATCCGTTTTACTATGGATCAATACCGTATGCCCCTTATCGGTCCAGCCAGCAAGTCCGAAATTTGTCACATGCATAGGGATATCCTGTTCATCATTATAAAAGATATCGTCTATTTCTGCCGTCAGATTTTTTTTCGTCAAAGTCTTGGTATCCATACTATACCAACAGCTATCCGCAATTTCAAACCACACGACATATTTTTTATCTACCGATATAGTCGGCAGATAAAAGCTTTTCCGAAGAATAAGTTGTTTGTTTCCTGTCTTTATATCCACCAGATAAGAATCATACTGAGAGGCCGGTTTGTATACCTCTTCTCTTAGGTAGTTCAGATTATTAAAACCGAGCGTCAGATCTTCAACTTCTCCCTGAGGAAACTGAAAATAGGGCATATCCTCATCAGACAACACGACGACCCGTTTCTTCTTCAGGTCATACTGACAAAACTTCGATTTCCGAATCTGATCCGGATGCAGACGGTTCATCGTAGGAATATATGGAGCATCCCATTTCCACATCGACAAATCCGATTTCACTTTCTGCCTGGTAGTATCCCCGACGTCACTTACAGAATTTTTGATTTTAAAATATAACCGATCCCCTGATTCGGAAAATTGCAAAGCCCCTTCAGTCAAGCTTCCGAAACTTTCCGGTAAAAGAGCTGAACCCGGAATAATCGAGTCACAAGGCTTAAACTTCGGAAGTTCGAAGATAACGACCGACTTTATCGTATCTTTCTTTGAAATGGTCCGTTTTAAAACCGCCAGTTTATCCAATTTAGGATTAAAACAAGCAGCAGTAAAGTCAAAATTGCCATCATATACCGGATCCAATCGTCTCAGTTGTTTATTATTTAAATCATACACAGAAACAAATAAACTAGAATCCTTTTTCTGACTCAATAGAAGATAAGCTCCATCTCCGGCATATTTGTAAGAAACAACATTTGTAAACCGAACAGAATCACCGGCAGACAGAGAAAATAAGGTCAGGTCAGTAAGCGGATATTTAATCCCTGTATTCAAGACCGTGGTATCAGTCACCTTTCTGGTCAGATGTAACATGGCCTCTCTTCCCGGAATGAAATAGGCAGAAGTCACCTCCGGAATAAAAGCAGTGTCTTTTGTCTCCAAATTCATCCAATAATTGAGTTTCGATGACTTATTGTCCTTATCGTACAACTCATAACAGGCAAATTTGGAGTCAGGGCTAAATTTCAGATTTCTGCCCCTGACGATCGTATCCGTTGCAGACTCCCCATGTATCACGATTCTCCTACATCCCATCTTATTTCTCTGTTCATAGGCTACCCATCGTCCATCAGGAGAAATACACTCCGACTGCAAGTATAACCACTCTTCATACGCCCGTTCATCGAGCGCTTTTTTTTCCTGTCCGGACAAAGCAGAAGCCGAACAGATCATCCATAATACCCAAAATATAACCATATATTATTTACCTATTAACTCCATTAAACTTCAAAAGTCATTACCCGTAATCCGATTATCTGGGATACACAGGAATAGATGGATTAGCAGAGATAACAGCCGGTGGCAGAGGTAAAACATAACGTTCATCATTTGCCGGTAAAGAATATCTGTATTCCCCGACGGTATGCAAAATATCTTTCTTAAACGGTTCTTCCCGGTTTAATCTTTTCAAATCTACCAGTCTTAGGGAGCCTCCCTGAAGGGCAAACTCCCGTCTGCGTTCGTCCAAAGTCAATCTCAACGCTTCCTGAACAGTAGTTCTGGGTAAAGGCACATTTCCAACTATTCTTTTATCCCGGATGCGATCCAGTATCGTCAGGCATTGTTCCATTTCGTCCGATCTGGCATAACATTCTGCCAGAATCAGAAAAAATTCTGTACTATTCATACCCAGGTTTGGCTGAGTATAAGCGACCCACATACTCTTACCCGGAAACTGATATGTATTATTATACAATTTAAAGGTATCATCGGCATAGTTGAGTACTCTGCGCTGATCTACAGCACCTGCCGGCAAATCACGCCGATACAATGCTTTCAAATCTTCACTGGCATACACATTCCGTGACAAAGAAAGAAAATCCGTTCCATACCGGGCATAAATAGCTTCGGGATTATCTTCCGGTAAAGGATAAACTTCTCCGGTCTCTTCATTCCATATCCGTCCCATCCCATTCGCTTTCGGATTGATACTATACGCTGTCAGATCTATCAATTGCAGCTGATCTTGATCTACCTTCAAAGCAGCGGTCAAAGCATCGCCGTATTTTCCCATATAAAGGTATAGTTTCGCAGTAAACGCATACAAGAATTGTTTAGAAGCCCTGAAAGGAGTCGCAGCCTCATCGGGAATATAAGGTAAAGCCTCCTTCAAATCCTTAAAAATCTGATCGTATACAGCTTGTACACTATTTCTTTTATATACTTTATTAATATCTTCAGATAGTATAACCGGTACTCCCAAATCACTATTTGCCGTAACCGAATCATAATGTTTAGCATATACATTCACCAAAGATAAATATTCGAACGCCCTGCATACCTTCGCCTCAGCAATCAAAGCCTGCTTCTCTTTTTCGGTAGCATCCTGACAGGTACCCACATTATTGATCACCACATTGAAAGTATAGATCCTTTTATATGCTTTCTCATAAAAAGCATCGGAAGCTCCGCCACTGAAAATCGGGCCATGGGCAAAAGCATACAAATTCTGTGAAGCTTCCTGAGCCTGTTCAAACTGTCCAAAGGGCACCGAATTATCTCCTAGTAAAATATCGTCTGTTATATAAGATACAAATCCAGCATCTGCATACATCATATCTTTATGATTCAATAAACGGAGATAATCATCATAGTATTCGGGAATCTGAATCCCTTTCGGTTTGATATCCAAAAAACGGTCACATGAAACGGATATCCCCACCAAAAGTAAAAACATCATTAATTTTATAGTGTTCATCATCATAGATTTTAAAAATTAAAAATGAAGTGCCAATCCGAAAGTATAGTTAACAGGCTCTTTTTCCCCTCTCGAGGGCGACAAAGTAATACCTGTCCAGGCTTCAGGATCCAATCCCTGATCATTAGCAACCCATTTCCAGACATTTTGCACCTGAAAAGTCATATTCATCTCTTTAATGAAAGTATTTTTAATCCATTTCGCCGGCAACTGATACGCCAGAATGATTTCATTCAATTTGATATAGTCCGCTTTTTGAATATGTTTATCAGCAGCTTTCCATAAATTCTGAATATTTGCATTAGCCGATTGTTTAAAAGCAGGAGTCGTTTCCGGGTTATTTTCATCTCCCGGTTTTCTCCAGAAATTGGCAGACAGTTTGTCCATATTAGTTGAATAACCGGTTCCGACTAAATACTGGCCGAATACACCCCGCATGACATGCCCACCATAATAAGTGAACAATAACGACAAGGAAATCCCTTTATACTGTAAGCTATTCGATAAAGAAGCGGCATAGGGAGGCGTTGTAACTCCCGAATATACCAGATCCTCTGTTTTCAGGTCAGCAAAAGATTTTACTATATTCCCGTCCTTATCATAAGCCTGAGGCTGGCCCTGCTCATCCAATCCTGCCCATCTGACACTATACAAACTATTCATCGGCCGGCCTTCCCGAATCTGGCCACCATTTACATAATAAATGGCATCATTTCTGGTATTTTCAATACGGGTAAGTTTATTTTTATTATAACTAAAATTCAACATAGACTTCCAGACAAAATCTTTAACGGCAATATTAACCGTATTCAAATGAATTTCTACCCCCCGGTTATACATATCTCCATAATTCACCATCAGTGAATTCCATCCATATGTAGGATCTCCTGTCTTATTATACAACAAGTCCGTTGTTATAAAATTCTATACTCCCTCCTAGTCTGGATTGCAACAAATCAAAGTCGACACCAATATTGACTACAGCTGTTTTCTCCCACCTTAAACCGGAATTAGGCGGATAAGTGACATAGGATGAATAGTCGTTAATCCATCCGTTTACCCCACCGTCCGACACCGTCAAAAAAGGCCCGCTCATTTTGGCCACATTTCCGTTTATTCCATAAGTAGCCCTGAACGCAAGTCTATCGATCCAAGACACCTGCTCAGGGCCTAACAACCGATATTGTGCCCCCACAGACCATAACGGACGATATTGATATTTGGGATCGGTTCCGAACAAGTTCGACTGATCGATGCGCATACTGGCCGTAAGTGATAACTTATCGTCAAAAGTATAGGAAGCATTCCCATAAAAAGAGACATACCTATTTTCTACAAAATGAAAGCCCTGCCCCTGTGAGTTATAAGTAAATTGCCCACCTAAAGCTTCTGTACCGGTCAGGGTCTTTCCCAATAATTTTTCATCCAACACTTTATACGAAAGACTATGGTCATCATATCCGACTTTATAGGTTTTTGTCGACGAATTCTTCACCGCCCTTCTTTCTGCACCGGCAATTACGGATATACTATGCTTATCCTTATACACCTTATTAAAATTCAACTGTCCTCTTAAAGTATAGGAATCCCGATCACCCCTATTTTCTATAATCTGTCCACCCACAGGAATATTCTGAACAATTTCGTTATCGATGATCTGCGTAGCATTATTCACCATATTTCTGACAAACCACGAATCTTTATCATACAGATTTTTGGTATAAACAAAACCAAAATCCTGCTGATATCTCAAATCTAAAGTCAGCCCTTCGATGATTTTCAAATTCAAGTTCAAATTCAAATTTAAATAAGAATCTTTTGATTCATATCTTTGCTTATGCAATTCTTCCAAAGGATAATAGCTTTCGTCCAATAAGCCTAACCCATTCAACCGATCCAATTCTCCCTGAGATTTAGCCTGATACCAAGGTAGTTGGTTTCCCTCCTCGTCTTTCAATAAGAGATAAGACGCCTTGCTACTTCCTGTCAGCACACTCATTCCGGAAAATCCGTTATCGTAATCGGCCCGTTTTAAACTACCCAATACCCCCAAATCCGCTTTCAACCAATCAAAAAAATGAAACGTATTTTTCAGGTTAAAACCGATCCTTTCATCACTTTGTGCTTTCTCATAAGGCAGATTTTTCATATAATTGAAAGAAAGAGCATAATTATATTTTTTCACTCCACCATACACCGATAAATTATGCTGATGGACAATGGCAGGTACCCGCAAAAACTCATCTATCACCTGTTGGCGACGATCTCTCTCCCTGTATACATTCAACTGTTTTTCCAATTCTTCTTCGCTAATCAGGTTTTCCTTTCGATCAAACAAAAGATCCCTGACTTCGTTTACGTAATATCCGGCAGGACGGGTCCCCGGATTCAGATTAAAAAGTTCTTGCTGAAAATCGACAAACTCCGAACTACTCATCAGGTTATAATAATCTGTATCCGGCAGCGGAGTCAGTTTTATCGAACCGTTATAAGACACACGGGTAGGAGCATCCGCTCCACTACGAGTGGTGATAACAATAACTCCATTGGCAGACCTCGCCCCATAAATTGAAGCGGCGCTAGCATCTTTCAACAAGGTAACATTCACAATATCAGAAGGATTTATCGCTTCAAGACTACCTTCATACGGAACACCGTCTACTACATATAATGGAGTTTCATTTCCTGAAATCGTAGAAGTTCCTCGAATCTGAAGTTTTCCTTTATAGGAAGTCAGTCCGGCAACCATTCCCTCCAAACGATTCATAATGCCGGTTTGCAGTTTATGCTGGATATCTTTTTGATTGATAACAGTAAACGAACCAGCAGCTCTTTCCCGCGAAATAGTCTGATACCCGGTAACGATCACCTCGTCCAATTCTGTAAGTTCTTCTTTCAAACGTATAACTAACTCCGATTCATCGTCAATTTGTACTTCCAGGGTCTCCATCCCCAAAAAAGAAAATACCAGTATTCCCCCTACTGCTTCCTCGATTTCAAAACGTCCATCGACATCAGTGGTGACTGCTGCCGGAGTAGTTTTCGACCGAATCACCACACCGGGTAAAGGTGAACCGTCAGACTCACTATATACGACTCCTCTTACCCAATTTTTCTCTTCTTCTTGTGGTGATTTGGTTTTAAACGAAGACGGAGAAATAATAATCTGCTCGCCTATGATCTGAAAACTCAATTTCAGTCCGGACAAGAGCTGATGTAGAACTTCTTTCAAATCGGCTTTTACATCGATAGAAACTTTTCTGTTTACATCCACCAACGAATTATTGTAAACGAAGGTATAATCGGTTTGCCGTTGTATCTCATTAAAAACCGATTTCAAGGGTTGATCTTTCATATGAAGTTCAACCTGCAACACTCGTTGCTCACTTCCTGAAAACATTTTTCCTCTGGGTATAGCCTGTAAATCACCCATACAACAAAGTAGTATAAAACCGACTAACAGTCCAGTCAACTGTCTGAGAGGGATTCTGTTCATAATAAATACATTTTAAATTACATTCACTATACAGTCCATCCAGTCCCCTCCCCTGAAAAAAAATGAAATATTTTACAATTTTAATCTAACAAGCGTATCATTGATTTGATAATCAATATCGGACGATATTTTCAATACATTCAAAACCCGGTCCAAAGATTCCGATTTAAAAGTCGCTGTAAAACGATAAGCCAATAATTCTTTATTTTCAACCTCTATCTGCACCCCATACCATCTTTCCAATCTTTTAACGACCTCAGACATGAGGGTATTATCAAAAATCAGCAAACCCTCTTTCCAGGCAATACTGTTATATATGACCGGACACCCTTTTTCCGGGATAGCTTCGGATAAGTCATAAATGGTGACTTCTTCATTCTGTTGGACTTTGATCACCCGCTTGTTGTTCGGATCGAGGATATCCAACTTGCCGGATACCAAAAGGAGTTTTATATTATCATCGTTAGCATAAGTAGTCAGATTGAATTCTGTTCCGACAACCTGCACTACCACATTATTTTTACAAGTAATATACATCGGCCACCGGGGATTCGACTTGACTTTAAAATAAGCTTCTCCTTCCAAACGGATCTTCCGATTCAAAGTATCGAACTGTGCAGGAAAACTAACCCGGGAATCACTGTTCAGCCACACTTCACTTCCGTCAGGCAGAGTAACAAAACCTTTAACGCCAGTATTCACCTTATATTCGACTAAAGCTTCTTGTTGAGTAAACAACCCGGTATCAGGCATAGTTGCAATTATCTTTTCGTATTCAGTATCTTGGTTCAACAACTGCAATACATTATATAATACCAAAGGAAAGAAAAGTATAGCAGCTACCCTGGTAATCACTCCCCACACAGTGACTTTACGCTTATTTCCCCTTGGTGCCACCCGTTCCTCATAGGTCGAGTCCATAGACAAAGTATATGGAAGATTTTTCAATGCAGCCCGGGTCTTTAACCGGATATACTCCCGTTTATTCTCTTCGCTTTCTACAATCCATTCTACAACTTCCTTTCTTTCTGTCCCGGAAGCTATTCCATCGATATATTTTTCCAATAATTTCCTATCCATCATTTATAAACCTTTAAACTTTTCAGACAGCTATTTTAATCTGTTATCTGTCATCAGCCCGTTTATTATTTTCCATTTATTTTAATAAGCTACATGATATACATTCCCCCAAGCTTTTTCCCCTGAAAAAATAGAGTTATTTTACCAAAATAGAAAAAAATACATATAATCTTTCAATCTCTTTTTAAACACTTGTAAAGCTATTCTAATGCGATATTCCACTATTTTTTTGGTAATTCCTTTTTTTTGAGCAATTTCCTCATAACTCAAACCACATTCCCGGCTTAATATAAAACTTTCAGCTACTTTTTCAGGTAATTCGAGGTACACTTTTCTGATCAACTCCTTTAATTCCAAAGCTTGAATATCCTGCACCAAATCCGGATCATTCATTGCTTCAATTGCAATTGCCAACTCGTTCTTCTCCCATTCAGTCCGGGTTTGATTAATTTTCAATGCCATTTCATTTAAAGCCCTGTTTCTGGCAATGGTAAAAATATATGCCCGTATATTCCCTGCAGCATCTATCTGTTCTCTTTTTTGCCACAATGCAATAAAAGATTCCTGAGCAACATCTTGCGCAAGCAAACTATTCCTCAGATACCGATTTAGAAAGGTTACGACATTATTATATTCTGCCCGAAAGAAAAGTTCGAATGCCGCTTCATCCCCCTCCTTTATGGATTTCGCTAACAAAGCATTTTGCTTCATAACACCACGAATTTTTGACCCTCACAGACAAAAGTATACTTTTTCTTTGAACAAGAAACATTTATCTATACCAAAACTTAGTAGCATTACCCGGAACCTCTGTCCGGATGCCCTCAAACACCGATCGACTTTATTGTCGATGGGGCCACGTCTACGTTTAACTTTTGTTTTTCATAGACTTGGGGAAATTGTTACTTTTACCGAAAATTATATGATTACTTCTATCCTGGCCATGGTATCCAGGAAGGGCAGACAGAAAAAAACGAATATCATATATTGATTACTAATCCCCCATCCGGTTAAAACGGTAAGAGAAGGAAAGCATATAATAATCCTGCGTACTGGTCGAACTATCCATCCGGGTGTACAAATCGGTTACGGAATAGTGCACCTGGCTCCGGTCACGGAAGATATCGTTGGCCCGGAATACCAATTCGGCCTGTTTCTTTTTACCGAATTTCTTACCCAATTCAAGGTTCAGACGATTATTCGACTGGATGGTCACTGTCCCTGTTTTGTTCCAATAATAAGTATAAAAATAGTCTCCTCCCACAAAAAAACCTTTCCAGAAAAGCCACCTGCAATTGGCCATTACCGTCTCTTCGAGATTCTGAGCTTTACCGGTGGATGAATTCCGGGAATGGGAATAGCTTGTAGCATGCCGGCAATAAAAGTCGAAATTCTCCGATAAGTCGGTATTGACGCCGATACTGATTTGTCCCCGATGCATCTGAGTGACATTCTGCTGATCATCGTAAATCGAGGGTTGATGCGAATAACTGTAATCTCCCCCGAAATCCAAATGGATTTTTTTCACCGGCATCGAATAATTGGTATGTACATTCATACTCCACATCCCATTCAAATTCACCGGCATGGTCAACGAACCTCCCTTCGACACCAAATATCCATCGATCAAGGTGTCTTTACCGATAAATTTTACATTGGAAGAGATCTGATTGATCGTCTGCTGTACATCGAAATTAGCCCAGAAAAACCGGGAATTCATCGGTTCCGAACTGGTATACCTCATCGAAAGATGATGCGAATAAGACTTTTTCAATCCAGGATTTCCCTTAGATACTTGTAAGGGATTGCTGACATTCAATACATCCTGCAATTGCACGGCCGACGGAGAAGAAGTATTTCCATTGTAGTTGACACTGACATTCCGTTTTTCACTCATCCGGTAGGATAGCTCTGCCCGGGGTGAAATATCGAGATAGTTGGATCCGACCAAAGAATCGGGTTTCCCGATAAACCTGTTCCGGTTTTCCATCTGCATCAGACGCAACGAACCACCCCCGTTCAGCGTAACTTTCTCTTTATGATAATTATAATTTACCCCGAAATTCTGACTGACTTGTTTATTGATCGATTTATTCGTTAAGGCCGTATCTATCCCGATCAGCTCTTCGAATACGGCATCCCGGTAAGCCAGGCTATGCCGGTCCGCCTGATCTTTACTCGTCAGGAAATGATAATTGAAGCTAATACGCGCAAACTTCGTCAAAGGCTCGGAATAAGACAATCCGGTACCTATAGAATAGTTTATCCGTTCATTATCGTTTTTCTGAAAACGCAAACTATCTCCCCGCTCGGTTATTTTCTCGTGTATATGCTGATAATCACCGGAATTCGATTCATTATACCCTCCACTGAATTGAAACGTCAAGGTACGTCCTGTCTTTTTAAAAGCATGCATCCACGAGAAATTACCTCCTGCCCGTTTACTATCGTTTTTATTGATGGCTTTCGTTTCTGTTCGATTTAAGGTATCCCCGTTTTCCATACTGCTATTCCAGGACAAACTCTCCTGATTTCCCCGGGAAATAGTAAAATCAGGATTGAACCGGATCCGGTTCTTGTCATTGATCTTGTAATCCAGACTAAAATTAATTCCATGACTTTGATTATCCGAGTTCGAATGACTCTCATTATCGTACACGCGGCTTTCATAATTCCCGGTAGGCAAATATTCCTGACGGGAAAGGGAAGCAGAATTATTTACGTTCGCGTTCCAACGGTAATTTCCGCTCACCTGCAGTTTCTTATTGATCTGTGACGAATAATTACCCCAAAGTCCATGGTTCTTATTTTTGTTCCCTTCATCCCGGTAACGGGCATCCGGCAAGTCGTTCAAGGCCATCCGGCCGGCATTTCCGCTAAAAGTAATCTTTCGTTTCCGGTCGAATAAATTCAACGATACAGAAGCAGAATAGGATTTATCTTTCACCTTTTCCAGCCCATAAGCCAGTTCGCCGCGTCCGAACACCTTCATCTGGTTGGGATTCCGGGTTTCGATATTCAATGTACGTGATTTACTCCCATCGTCATAACCCGAGAATTTAGCCTCCTCACTTTTATCATCGTACATTTTTATACGGGCAACGAGTTTAGCCGGAAGATTCTTCAAAGCTGCAGCAGGATCATTGATCGCATATTCCATCCCATCGATGGTGATTTTTTTCACTTCCTGCCCCTGGGCCATAATTTTCCCGTCTACAATCTCGAAACCCGGCAATTTCTTCAACAGTTTTTCCAGATCGGCATCTTCAGCCAAGTGGACAGCCGCCGCATTGAACTGTAAGGTATCTCCTTTCTGCACAGTGAGCGGAGGCCGTGCCGATACCACCACTTCGTCGAGAATAAGTGCTTTCAGGGAAATGTCCCCGACAGCAGTATGTCCTTCCAACACAACTTTTTGTTCCAACGGCCGGAAACCGACAAAAGAGACTTTCAGCCACTGTTCGCCAGCCGGTAATTTCCCGACATCGAATTTTCCCAGCGAATCTGTAACAGCTACCAAAATTCGCTTTATCCCTAAAAAAATATGAGCGCCAGGGAGAGGCTTCCCATCCTCTCCGCTGACCACTCTGCCCGATAAACGGCAAGAGACCGAATCCGACAATACCTGAGCCTTTAAACTGCCTCCCAAGCACAGCAGACAAAGCAACCATACTATCTTCATCGTCCTCTGCCTTTTATCGTTTTTCTGAAACAGAGGGAGGGACCGCCCGTTCGGCCACACCTCGTTTATAATTCGGACGGCTGCTCATCACAAAGTGTAAATCCGCTCCATCCTTAATATCATTATAGGTTATATACGACTTATCGTACTTCTTCCCATTCAGATATACTTCTTTCACAAACACATTTTTAGCCGACCAATTCTTGGTAGTCATCCGAAGATGTTTACCGTTGCTCATCTTCATATCGACCGCAGCAAGCCCGGGAGAACCCAGATTATACACATTGCTGGACGGAGCCGTCGGATAGAATCCCATGGTATTGAATATATACCAGGCCGACATCTGTCCGCAATCGTCATTTCCACTGAGTGCATCCGGCTTATTCCCATAAAAGGTATCCATGATATAACGCACCTTCTCCTGGCATTTCCAGGGTTGTTTCAGGTAATTATAGAAATACAGGATCTGATGGCAAGGCTCATTACCATGCCAGTAAGCCCCTACCCGTCCCTGAATATCGTGTGCTCCGGGGATATTATCGGCCATCTGGGTAACGAACATCGAATCGAGGCGTTCCCGGAGCAAATCTTCTCCAGCTTCATTGATATACCCCTGCACATCATGAGGAACATACCAGGTGTACTGTAAGGTGAAACCTTCGGTAATATCCCCCCAGCCATTGACAGATCCCGGACCTTGATAAGCGATCGGAGCGAAAGGAGTGCGCCAGTTGCCTTTACTATCCCGGCCACGCATATATTTCGTCCCGGGATCGATCAGGTTTTTATAAGATAAAGCCCGCTTCATGAAAAATTCATAATCTTCGGTTTTTCCAAGCTTTTGAGCCACCTGAGCAATACAATAATCGTCATAGGCATATTCGAGGCTCTTGGATACCGATTCTTTCTCCTTATCGAAAGGGACCCAACCTAACTCGGTATATTCCGGCAGACAATCATAGTTGGGATTAGTCGCCGTAGTCTTCATCGCCTCGTAAGCCCGTTCATAATCGAATCCCTTCACATCTTTCATGATGGCATCGGCAATCACCGATACAGCATGATATCCGATCATACACCAGGTTTCGTTGCCATAAAACGACCAGACCGGCAACATATGTTCGACACTCTTGTCATAATGGGCCAGCATCGAGTTGACGATATCGGCATTGATATCCCGTTGCACCAGATTGAATAAGGGATGTAATGCCCGGTAAGTATCCCACAAAGAAAAGACGGTATAATTGGTAAAACCCTCTGCCTGACCGATATTTTTATCCAACTCTCTAAACTTCCCGTCTGCATCCTGAAAGATAAAGGGATGCAGGAAAGCATGATAGACCGACGTATAAAAAGTCTCCCTCTGTTCGGGCGTAGCCTCGATCTTAAATTTCGACAACTGCCCTTCCCACAGTTTTTCGCCTTCAGCTTTCAGGCTTGCAAAAGTTTTTCCTTCCAATTCCTGCATATTCAGTTTCGCCCCATCACTGCTCACTGCCGAGACAGCGGTCTTCACCGTAACCATTTCTCCCTGGCGGGTCGGGAAACGCATCCAGAAACGCAGGTCTTTTCCCCAGGCTTCGAGACTACTCCGGAAACGGTTAGTATTGTATTTCACCGGAATAGTATCCTGCATAATTCCAAAATCCCGGAAAGGTTTAGAAAATACAGCCGTAAAATAAACATGCCGTTCCGGTCCCCACCCTTTTACCAATTTATAACCGACAAGGGTCGAATCGTTCTCCACCCGAAGATTGCTCCAGGGACAACTCTGCCACAAGGTATGGTTCATGTCCAGCAGGATAAAAGAACTGTCCGACTCGGGATAGGTAAACTGCAGGATTCCGCTTCTAATCCCTGAAGTCATTTCTGCTTTTACCCCATAATCCAGCAGGTCTACGCCATAATAGCCGGGACTGGCCCATTCCTGTTCATGGCTATAGCGGGAACGATAACCGGTATCCGGATTTTCATGCGTCCCCGGAGTGAAATGAATCTTTCCGGTCCCGGGCATGAACAAAAAATCGCCCAAATCGGGGATACCGGTTCCGCTTAGGTGAGTCAGGCTAAAACCCAACAGCGTTTTATGATCGTATTTATATCCGGCTGCCGCATCGTAATAATCGGCATCCGTATCCGGGCTGATCTGAATACCTCCGAAAGGAATTTGTGCCCCGGGATAGGTATTTCCATACCCCGAAGTACCCACCAGCGGCCGTACATAAGAAATCAAAGGCTGTTGCTGTGCACTCACCGTCGCAAAAGCCAACAATCCGCCGACGGTAACCATAAATTGCAATACTTTTTTCATATAAAACATTTTATCCGTTTCTATTTCGTCATCGAATAGGGCTTTTGTTCTTCGGTGAACACTCTTTTCTTATTCGGCGTACTGCTCATTTCAAAAAAGAGCTCTCCACCGTTACAAATATCCTGATGAGTCAGATAAGCTTTATCGTATTCCCGTCCATTCAGTTTCACCGATTTGACATAACGGTTTTTAGCACTGACTTTCGGAGCTTTGATCACCAGATCTTTCCCATTTTCCAAATGTACGGTCATTTCCTTCAGATAAGGAGCTCCCAGTACATACTGGTCGGATCCGGGACATACGGGATAGAATCCCATAGCCGTAAAAATATACCAGGCGGACATCTGCCCGCAATCATCGTTACCACACAACCCGTCGATATTATTGCGATACATCCGATCCATAATTTCCCGCAGGCGGTATTGGGTTTTCCAAGGTTGAGAAGTCCACATATACAGATAAGGAATATGCTGGCTGGGTTCGTTACCATGCACATAATTACCCATCAAACCTTCTTTGGTAATATCCTCGGTATTTTCGTAGTATTTTGCCGGCAATTCCATGGTAAACAAAGAATCCAACCGCTCGATAAAGCGTTTGTCTCCTCCCATAAAAGCCTTCAGGCCATTCACATCCTGAGGTACATAAAAAGAGTAATTCCAGGAATTACCTTCGATAAACCCTTGGCCATGAGTATCCAGCACATCGAATTTTTCCTTCATCTGTCCGGCAGCATTCTTCGGCCGGATAAAACCCAAACGCTCGTCCACCAGATGTTTATAGGCTCCGGCCCGCTTCAGGTAAGTATCGGCTACTTCCCGGTCGCCCATTTTCTTCGCCATATGATAGATCGCCCAATCGTCATAACCATACTCCAGGGTGACCGATGCCGAACTACCGCTCTTTTCCATCGGCACATACCCCAATTCCATATACTCTTTCAATCCTTCGAGGTATGGAACGGTAGAAGTACTCACGACAGCTTCCAGGGCCAGTTTTTCATCCATCGGAATACCTTTCACGTAAGCATCGGCTATGACCGAAGCCCCATGATATCCGATCATACACCAGTTTTCATTGGCCATATGCGACCAGATAGGAAGCAAACCATGTACACTCTGCCGATAATGAGCCAGAAACGATGCCACGATATCTTTACTACGTGACGGATAGAACAAATTGAACAAAGGGTGCAGAGCCCGATAGGTGTCCCAAACAGAAAATACCGTATAATTCGTGAACTGATCCGCCTGATGGATCTCCTGATCCAATCCCCGGTAAGAACCGTCATGATCCATATACACCGATGGATTGATCATGGTGTGATACATGGAAGAATAAATATTACAAACCTGATCATAATCCCCCTTTACATCGATCACACTCAACGCATCTTCCCATTTCTGTCCGGCCTGCGCACACAACTGCCCGAAATTTTTACCCGCAGTCTCGATCCGCAGATTATTCAATGCACCGCTGGCACTCACCGGTGAAAGTGCAACTTTCACCTCCAAAGGCGTTCCGTCCGACAAGTCGAAATCAAAATAAGCCACGACATTCCGTCCTCCGATTTCGGGAAAATTGCGGTAGATATCGAATTTCCGCCACATTCCGTTATACAGCATCGGTTTCATCTCTTTATATCCGTAACCCCGGATCGGTTTTGAGAAAGTAATCGCAAAATAGGTGTAGTTCACCCGGGCCCAACCATTTGTAATCCGGTAACCGGTCAGCAAAGTATCGTTTTCTACCCTCAGATTGGCCCAAAGCACTTTTCCGTCGTAATTATAAATACCATGTTTCAGATCGAGGAGGATATGTCCGTCTCCTTTCGGGAAAGTATATCTATGTATCCCTACCCGTTCGGTGGCTGTCAATTCTGCCTTCACCCCATAATCCTCGAGCATCACGGAATAATAACCCGGCCAGGCTTTTTCTGTGGCATGTGAAAAACGGGAACGATATCCGCTATCGGGGTTTTCAGCCGTTCCCGGGTTAAATTTAATATCTCCGGTTACCGGCATAATCAGGATATCGCCTAAATCCGAATGCCCGGTTCCGTTAAAGTGCGTATGACTAAACCCTACAATAGAACTATCCCGGTGCTGATAGCCGGCACAATACTCGTATACCCGCGGTTGATAGGTTCCGTTTATATTATGCGGAATCGTATCGGTATCCGGACTGAGCTGTACCAAACCATGAGGTACGCAGGCCCCCGGGAAAGTATGTCCCATGCCGTTCGTGCCGATCAACGGATCCACATAATCGATTTTCTTCTGACCGTTTACCGATAATCCGCATATCAATAACGCCATTGTAAGTAAGTTTCTATTCATCTATCAAAAATTATTTCAGTTTTGTTTATTATGATGTTTCAAATATTCCAAAACAAATTTGAAGGTGTTTTTTGCCGGTTCGTCTTTCGCCTGAGCATATAGTTTTTCTCCCAAAGCAATGTATCTCGCCCTATCGGCCGGCGAAGCCTCGGCTACAATCCGGTCGCAAAACTGAATATAAGGAATTTCCTTGGTCTTGAATTTCGGAAATTCAGTTTCACAAACCGAAATCAACTCTTCCACCCCCTTCTTCAAAGCCGTTTTCGCCACCGTTACATAGGCTTGCAATTCCTCGTTCGTGTTCAGCTTCAAAGCTGCAATCTCACGTCCCAAAGCGGCAAGCTGTTTTTCAGTCCATATTTTTTCTTTCTGCGAAAGGACTTTCAAAAGCTTTTCGGTATACCGTTTATCCAATTCCTGTTCCACCTTTTCCTTACCGACCGTTTTATTGAAACGCTTGTGATTTTTCAACAGCCAGGCTTCATTAGCCGAACCTTCCGGAGTCAGTTTCGGATTGCTGAAAACAAACCAATAGGCCTCTTCCACCTTCTCTTTATCACTCAGCGTATTTATCAACTCGGCAGCAACGGCCTCCATCGCCGGATCATAATACCGAATCAGCATTTTCAGGTACTTCACCATAAATACTTGTTCCCGGTTACCGCTTTCATACTTCGCTTTCAAAGAACCATAAGCTTTCTCTTCATCGAAACTCTCTTCTATACGTTCGATGATCTCGTCCACACTATACGAACCGATTACTTTATGAAGCAACCGGCCTTCTGCATCCAACACCAAAAAAGTCGGATAAGCCCGTACCTCAAACCGTTTCCCCAATTCAGGCCCCTCTCCTTTTTCCATATCATACTTTACACAGATAAACTTCGGATTGAAATAATCTCCGGCTTTTTTCTGCGGAAACACATTTTGAGTCATATTCTTACAAGGCCCACACCAGGAAGTATAACAATCCATAAACACGTACTTCTGCTCACTCTTCGCCTTGTCCAACGCTTCCCTAAAACTCAGGTGTTCAAAATTCACCCCATCCTGCGCAAAGCTAACCAAGCTTATCCATAAAAATGCAATAAAAAGGAATATTTTTTTCATACTATTTTTCATCTATACCATTATACTATGTTTCCAGTATCCGACAGTTTATCGATCCACAAACCTCAAATCCCAACCTCCAATACACCATCGGTACCGGAAACGACACGGCAGAATTTTAATTCATGTCCTCAAAAGCCCCCCACCGACGCATTTACAAAACTGCCCTCCAACTCATATTTTTCACTTTGGTCAAACCTTTCCAAACTGCCGTCGGATCTGCTTTCAACTCTACCTTATCCGGATTATTGCCCACATAATATTTCCGTAAAGTTCCTCCTTCGGCAGTATTGTAAGTAGCGATAAACAAGGCATCTTTCATCGGTTCCATCGTCAGATCGAATTTCAACATCGTAATCTGATCCGTTGTTTCCAAAGGGATGGTTTCTACCCGTTCATTCCCCTTGTCGTAATTATAAGCATATAAAACATTGTTCTTTACATAAAACAAAACCGAACGGGTCGAAGAGAAAGCATAGAAATCTGCCGTCAAAATATCCGAAGCGACATTAGAAGTTATCTCATACATACTCTTAGTCTCCATATTGTTCACATAAAACTTGTAGATATACGCATTCGTTCCATCCCCCATAAGTGCGAATGAATTTCCGTCGCATACCCACGCTTTCGCTTCATTCCAGGTATTTTCCCCATATATCAATGTACGCCCTGTACCTTTTTGATCCCAAGGGAATACATCCGTACTTTTCTGTTCCAATGTATCAGAATAAGGATATAAATAACTCTCTGTCTTATAAAAACGATTGGTCTCTCCGGAATACCAAATAAACTTTTTAAAAGATTGAATACTATAAAAAAGATATTCACTGGCAGGAATGTATTTAGTCATATCAGTCTTCAAACAGTTCAAAGGAAAAGAATACATACCATATGCCAGGATAGATAAAGAGGTGTAAAACAACTTACCGTTACTACATACAACAGCTCTTTGACTTTCAACTTTTCCATCTATATCACTCGGCTGCGGAACGATTGTAACCGGAATCATAGGTTCATTGTAAGACTCCAGTAAAAAATTATCGAATACATTGGACTCGGAACCCTGTAAGGTTTCCCGGTCTAAATAATAAGAACCCGATTCAGTAAGTACCCAAATCTGTCTGTAATCTTCACCTTGCTTACCAGTATGCAAGAACGAAACAGGACCATGCAAAGTAGGTAATCCACTGTTTTTCAGAATATCCTTAAGAATCAGTGTATCTATACCCGCCATAGAAATCATCTGTGCATCTGCATTCCCATTTGCATCTTCTCCCATCAGTAAAATTCCCCGGGAATAAGGAGTCCCGACAGTCACCGTAAATTGCTTTTTCCACTGTACCTCTGTTACTCTATCCCGGATTTTCAAATACAAATTATAAGTTCCGGGAGCCAAAGTAACCGGATAACTGAGTACCCGATCCGTAGAAATCGTATCTTTCACATGGCTATCAGACGGAGAAAAAATCACCCACAAATATTCAAAACGATCTGTATCGGTAAGGTCTCCCTGACTCATCTCTACAAAATCTCCGACATCAATTTTTAGCGTATCAATATTCAACAATACATTGTACATGGTATTGATCTCTCCAAAGGTCACCTCGTTGATATCATGATAATCGTAATTACCTTCATCATCATAACAGGAAACTATACTTAAAAGCATAATTCCCAGCAATATATATAAAATTTGTTTCATCATATTCATTTTTATCACGGTCAAACTTACTATTCATTCGTTTCGGGATATGCCCCGTTCGCATAAACACAACCACTGACCCACATTAACCGACCATCGTTTTCCAAAATTGGTTTTTTATCGTAATAAGCTTTATTCAATATCTCCGAGAATTTCCTTGAGATCACCATTTGTTCCACCATAGTTATTTTTTGGGGATTCTGAAAATCAGCATAGGTATAGCCCAATTCCAGACATATCCGGTTCAACTTTTCGGGAGTAAAGGTGCCGAATTCCCAATCCGACCACTGTGAAGGCTTAGGCATAATATCCGTTACTAAGATTTTATGCATTGTAGCGTCGAATTGTTCAAACACAACACTCCCGCTAGTAAAACCTTCCATTTTGTCGAATTCCTTAAAAGTCAAAGAAAAATGATCATTAGCGACCAGTTTCAGTCCTAAGGTTACCGTATCGTTTTTCATTTCAGGCTGACGGTAAAACAATACCGGAATATAAGCATAGGAACGATTCGCTTCTACCGTATATTCATCTACAAGCGCCCTATAATCGATTCCTTCCCGGGCAGTCGTACTATCCGGATTGACTACGACTCTGAAAGGACGCGGATAATCTTTTTCAGGACCGGTAATCATCACTTTGATATTAACGACCATAGTATCTTCCTGAACTTTACCGAATTCAGCCAGCGTGTAAGGCATATAGGGCCAATCCTTTTCCGAGGCATAGGAATGACCACTCTGTACAGCAAAATAAATAGCTTCTTCTCCCTCGTACGACATTAAATCCCGCTCACAAGCGATACATAAGGGAAGCAATATCCAGATATATAATAATTTTCTCATAATTCATTATTTTAGTTCAATCTCATATCGGTTTCACTATCAGGAAGTGGGATCACATAATTACTCATCGACATATCGATCCACTGTTTATCGTTATCTGTCTCGAATCTTCCGTTCGGAAGCTGTTGCTCAGCCCTCCGTTTATAGAAGAAAAACATTTGTCCTTCCCCTAAAAATTCCCGCCGGCATTCTTTTGTAATCTCCTCCATCAAGGTCGGCTCGGTTGCCACCGAGCTAGGACAATTCCGGCTATTCCGTATCCGATCCAAATACCCTTTGGCGGTTACAAAGTCATCGGTATATTCAGCAGCCAACAAATAAATCTCACTCAACCGGATCAAAGGAACCATCTTATTCAATAATTCAGCCCCACTCGTTGTTATATCTTCATATTTCCGATGATAGTCGATCAGTTTTCCGGCATTGCTATAACTTGCCCAAATATTACGACGATAATCGTTTTCAGAAGCGTAAAAAGAATAGTCTTTCCCCAATTCCAAACGTTTACCCGTGAAAGTACATATCTGGTCCAGGGTCGGCAGGAACAACTTATCCTGAATCTCTGTACCCCGGTAGGAATCATATAACGAAAACATCACTTCCGAAGAAAATACCCGGTCAGGTTTAGAAACATCGGTAGCTGCCGCATGGGTTACAAAAGGGAATATCTCCGCCCCTTCCACCTGTACTTCACGCAGAATCTCTTCGGCAGTAACCAACGCATTACTTTTATCGTGTCCCCAGGCATAAGCCCGGACCAACAAAGCTTTTACAGCATAATAATTCAACCGGAACTGACGGTAATTCAATGCATTATCTCCGATACTGTTTCCCTCGTTCCGTACCCCATCCGTCAAAACCGGATCGGACTCTTTCAGTAAATTCAGAGCAGTTTTCAAATCTCCGATCACCGACTCCAAAACAACTTCAGCAGACAGTAAAGGAGAAATCTGAGCATCGGTATTGGTTACGTAGGGGATACATTCGGCCGTTTTAGAAGTTTCATCGTAAACAGGTCCGAACAGACGCAACATATCCAAATGGAGCATCGCCCTTAAAGCCAACGCTTCACCTTTATACAAACCGTAATATACACCGGGTAAAACGTCTTGCCGTTCATCACATTTTTCGATAATGATATTACAATTCAATATCAGCGCATAAGCCTTTTCCCAGATAACCTGAAATACATCTTTGACATTCTGCTCCTCATATTTATAAGCGCCGAGCATGGAATTAAAATCAGACCCATTCCCGTATTTATAATACTGAGCCATCAAATCGATCACCCCGGCACTCAAATTCCGGCCATAAAGTGAACGATCGACCAATCCCACATATACACCGTTAATCGCTTTTTCAAATCCCTGTCTATCTTCGAAAAGCATATCTTCATTCAAACGATCGGAGGGCGTTATATCTATCCAGGAATTACAGGCACTGAAAACCAACAGGCATAAAAGCCAACCATATTTTATTTTCGTTTTCATATCTCAATCAGTTAATATTACATTTTAGAACGTCACACCTAATGAAAAGGACACCGAACGGGCAAAAGGATAACTCAGACCACGTTCATTTTTTACGGTCGAAATCCGGAAAATATCGTTCATATAAGCCCGGACAGACATCGAAGAAGCTCCGATATGTTTTAACCAGGGAGCTGTACTTTCGTATCCCAACGAAATCGATTCTCCCGACAACACATTATTATCTTCGACAAAACGGGAAGATATCGGCGTCACTTCACTGCTGGCGATAGATTTGAATTTAGCCTGATCACCGGGTTGTTTCCAACGATCGTACAATGCCCGCTTATCCAGATTTTCCCATTTCTTTGAAGAAGAAAGATTTTCTACTTTATCATAAAGGGTCTGCATAAAAATCTGTCCACCCAAACGATAGCGTAAATTAATAGAAGCAGAAAAACCTTTGTAATAGAAAGAAGTACCGATCACCCCCTCCACTTTCGGATCACTGTTTCCGACTACGACTTCATCATCGTAATTATGCACAAAAGTCTGTTCTCCGTTCTTATCCAGGAAAATTTCACGCCCGGTTGCCGGATCGATACCACAAGATCTCACTGCCCATAAATCGGAAGGACTTCCACCGTCGTAATAACGGGTCAGATTACGGTTCCGGTTATCTAAATTATATTTCGTCAATACTTCGCTCACCTCTTTATATTCCGATGTCTGATGACGCAAATTCATATTCACGGACCAAAACATATCTTCTCTACGTATGATAGAATAATTCATCGTCAGGGTTATCCCCTCGGTGATTTGTTTTCCGACATTGCGGGGAAGCGTCTTTACACCGGTCGAAGAAGCCGTACCTATCTGTACCAATAACGGATCGGTTCTTTTATTAAAATAATCGAAATTGACCCTCAAACGATTGTCGAGGAAAATAATATCGAAACCGATATTCCGGTCCAAGGTCTTCTGCCATTCCAGATTGCGGTTACCAAGATTCGAAACGATTGCACTCGAACCGAAAATATTCATATTGTCGGTATTATAGGAATAAATCCGGGTAGAGATATAATCATCGAAATTCTGGTTCCCGGGATTACCGATAGAAGCCCGCAGTTTCAACAAACTAATACCCTCTATATCACTGAAAAAAGCTTCTTTATGAATATTCCATCCCAAACCCACAGACCAGGTATTCGTAAACTGCCTGTCCGAACCGAACACGGAAGAACCGTCCGAACGGTAATTCACATCCAGCAAATAACGGTCGTCATAAGCATATCCGAAATTCAGGTAATAACTGACTGCCCGTTTTTTAGAATCCTGATAAGTAGCGTTACCGTCTTTCTGATAACCTAATGCAAAAGCAGGGTTGGAAAATTCATCATCGATAAAGCCCTGAACTTTATAAGCACTATTATTCGATCCATTCTGACTCAGACGCATTCCGCCGACCACATTTACCATATGTTTCTCATTAAATAATTTCCCATATGTCAAACTAAAATCACCATCATAATTCAAGTTTTGAGTATTTCTCTCTTCATAACTTCCTTTATTCGCAATATCTGCCTGACTGTTAAATTCTGTATTGAAAGGAGACCGGAATTTTTTCATCTGTTCGTTCGATTTGGTCAAGCCGAAACGTCCCCGCACCCTTAACTCATCGATCACTCTCCAGTCTACTTCAAAATTATTTGTAAAACCGGTTGTCTTGGTTTCTTCGAAATTGGTTTGGTTCATATCATACAGCGGATTATAGTAAGTTGCTGCATAGTTTTGAAACAATATTTTCTTTAACTCACCATTTTCATCGTATTTCCGGAAATAAGGATTTGCCTTGGCAAATTCAGAAAAAGCAACCGGTTCCCGATCGGCTTTCGAATAATTGATATTCAGATTATTCGTAAAAGATAATTTTCCCTTACGGTAGATCAAACGGATATTTCCATTCATCACTTCCCGGTCAGAGCCTTTCATCACCCCTTCGGTCTTGCCATAGCTTAATCCGGCACCATACCGGAAAGTAGCGTCTCCCCCTTCAATCGAAAGCGTATGTTTATGCGTAGTAGCAAAACGCAGAGGCTCGTTCATCCAATAGGTATCTACTCCGCGAGCCACTTCTTTCATCAGGTCATTATAGATCTGATCCTGTTCTTCGTCTAAAATATTTCCCTCATCGTCTATCAAACGATAGCAACCGGCCAGGCGTTCGAAAGTCAGTTTCTCATAAGAATTCATCAGATTATAATCCGACAGATCGGCAAAAGTCAACTGCAGATTACCGTTATAGTTTACCCGAAGCGATCCCATGGCAGGTAATTTAGTCTCGACGACCACGACACCGTTAGCTGCTTTCGAACCATAAATGGCTGTAGCTGCAGCATCTTTCAATACGGTGATACTTTGTACCCGGTCCATACTCAAATCGTTGATAGTCTCCAAATCGGATTCGAATCCATCCAGAATAAACAAAGGCTGATTCGGATCGGTTTCATATTCATCGGTTAAGCCTACGATACTACTTTTACCCCGAATCTCGATATTGGGCAAATGGTTGGGGTCGGAACCGAACTCATTGTTTTCGATAATGGCAAATGAAGGATCGAGGGTCTTTAAACTCTGTAATACACTCTGATTCCCGACCATTTTGAGTTCTTTCGAAGTAAAAGTAGTCGTCGATCCGGTAAAACTCTCCTTTTTACGGGTAAAAATACCGTTCACCACCACCTCTTCCATTTCGGCAATATCGTCTTCCAGGACTATATGCAAATTTTCCTGTCCGGTATACTTCACTTCCTGTTTTTTCATACCGACGAACGAAAATACCAGGATCATATCTTTCTGATCGGGAATTTCGAATTTAAAGTTTCCTTCGGCATCCGTCACACCTCCCAGCGTAGTTCCTTTCAATATCACCGTAACCCCGGGTAGTTTTCCCCCTTTGGTATCCGACACAACTCCCTGTACCGTTCTCACTTTTTGGGGAACTGCAGGTGCCGCCGTCTTCGGTGCCGTCTTAATCAGAATTACATCATCGTCCAAACGCCAGGTCAAATGAGTACCGTCGAGCAATTGTCTCATCACTTCCTCGACTCCTGCATCCTGTACCTTCAGGTCTCTTTTCCCACATTTCCTGAGTTCATCCACCCGGTACAAAAACTGGTAATCCGAAACTTTCCGCAGTTCTTTGATAATTTCCAGTATCGACCGTTGCTCTAAATTGAGCGTCACCTTAACTTTTTGAGAAAAGCCGTTAGCACTGACTGTAAATGTTGTCAGTAAAACCAAGTAAATCCCAAGTCGCATAATCTTTAGGAATTTTAACACATACTCTCCGGGACGAAGAGCATACATTCGATTTTTTTTCATAGATTTGTATATATTTAATTAATAATGTGGACGAAAGTTCACAGGGAACGGAAGGAGGTAGGATGCCTTCCGTTCTTTATTTCGTCCCTATCACAACACAATTCTCTTTTATAGAGATTTTTATACCGGACACTTCCTCGAGCATCCGGATAATTTTGTCAAAATCATCATATTTTTTCAAATCACCACTGAAGGTATATTGTTTTACTTCTTCATTGGTATAAAACACAGACATTTCATACCAACGCTGCAATTGTTTCATAATTTGCTCCAACGACTGTTCTTCGAATATAAATTTCCCGTCTTTCCAAGCCAGATACATACCGACATCTACTTTTTGTACCCGAAGCGACCGATCGCTTTTACAAAACAGAGCTTGTTCTTCCGGTTTCAGCCGCACAGAACCTTTCTCATCTCCCACTTCGACACTCCCTTCCGCCAACGTTGTCGTAACCTGCTCATCGTTTTCGTAAGAAGCCACATTAAATTTCGTTCCCAATACTTTCACGTCTATACCGGCGGAAGTGGTTACCACAAAAGGGATTTGTGCATTCTTCGCCACTTCGAAATAAGCTTCTCCTTTCAGAAATACCCGGCGTTTCTCAGCGGTAAAATTGACCGGATAACGCAACTCGGTTTCCGAATTCAACCACACCCGGCTCCCATCGGCCAGCTGAATCTGAAATTCTCCGCCTTTAGGGATAATCAGGGTATTGAATACTTCTTCCTTTTCCAGACTATCCGATTGCTGATAAGTAATGCCCTGCTCATCGAGCCGGACCTGTTGCAAATCAGCTTCCCGGCCCCAACCCACCGAATCGTTCAACAACATTGTTCTGCCATCGGCCAATACCAACAAAGGACTTCCCTGAGCCAAACTAATCGTCTGAGTAGTCCTTTCACTCGTTTTACGAGTCTCATCCAACTGCCACTTCAACACTCCCGCAGCTCCCAATAATAACACGATCAAAGCCACATAACGATACCAGTATCTAAAAACAGGATGAATAGTCCGGTTTCGTTTACTGAATTTTTTCCATTGCCGACCGATTTCTTCTTCCGGATAAGGCTCCAGAATATCGCCTGAGCGGAATTCTTGCAAAAGCTCCTGATATTCCTGTTCATTGCCGGCCGATTCTTTCCTCCAGGCCTCCAGTTTCGCCCGGCGGTCCTCATCGATAATTCCGGCAAATTCCTCGGCTATCCATTGAGAAACCAGTAAACGATGTTGTAAATCATCCATAAATTTTCACTTTTACACCGACGCCTTTTTTGACATCATTTATATAAAAGACGACATTTCTTCTTAAACGGGTGAATGAGGATAGAAAATTTATTAAAAATTAAAGTTATAAACTTTCCGGCCGGAACCATTAACTTTTGTCGATTCCTGAGCAATTAATTTATTACTACTTCCGTTAATACTCAGTTCTTCATTTTTGTTTCGGATCGATCGGTGTGTGGTTAAGCAGAATAATCACGTAAGATAAGAAATAAAAAAAGCAGATATTCCTTCGAAAGGACCTGCCGCAATACGGCATAAGCATTCTTTTTCAATGTTTTGACGGTATTCACGGAGATACCTAGTTTTTCTCCTACTTCGGCATTGCTGAACCCTTCCATACTCAGCATAATAATTTGCTTACTCTGGGCAGGCAGCTTGTCGATCGCCGTATGCAGGATACGGAAAGTCTCCTGCCGGGTAACTTCTTTTAGGAATACAGGATCGTCCGCTTCTTCTCCAGGCATGTACTCAGACAGATAATTAGCTTCGGCTTTCTTATGTTTGATAAAATCTAAACAAAGATTCCGGGCTGCAATATACAGAAAAGCCTTGGCATTCCCTAAAGAGTCGAATTCATTCCATTTTTCATACACTTTTACAAATACCTCCTGCGCAATATCGGCCACTTCCTCCTCTTCCGTATATCGTTTAATAAAGTGACATACCGGAATAAAAAACGTTCGAAAAAATTCCTTAAATTCTTTACTTTCCCTTTTCTGCATATTCCTCCCAAGCTCTTTCCAGCAAAAATACAATTTTTTACGGACAGAGCAATACAGTAACCGATCAGGCAGAGAATAATCGTTAACGATGATATTGTCCCTTATCTTTCACTAAAATAACCTTCAGTTCCGGATCGTCCAGCATTTTATGCCCCTTAGGGGTAAGCAGCAATTGCCATTGGGTTGTCCGATGTTTCCAGGTCAACAAATCGATAGATCGGTTCAGATTTTCCTTGATGGTCGAATACCACCAACCCGGAAAAGATAAGGCATGGATTATTTTATGGTCCACCGCTTTCCTTAATTTATCCATGTAAGAATCGATTTCTTCGGATTCCAGCCGAGACGGATTTTCCCAACCGATATATAAAGAAGTATAATATCCTTCCTCTGTAAATCGCTGCAAAGCTTGCCAATTACGACTTTCAATGATCAACCTTTCTTTGTCGATGTCATACCGGGAAGTCAGATCGGCCAAATGAGTTAACATAGCCGAAACATTTTGCAGATCGAGATTTTTAATATCCAACCACAATTTACCTCCATTTTGCTGAATATAGCCAAAATAAGGTTCTATAGACAGGTTAAAACTAGTATCTATATCATGTGTCACATCGAATACCGAATCCTGCCGAAAGACGATATCTACTTCAAAGTTACTATACCTTTCACTGTGTTCATATAATTTTTCCATCGAATTGCAACGATGCAACCAAATTTTATCCGGATGCTCCCCAACCTCGTCGATGGCTACGATACACCAAAAAAATAGTCCAATGACACAGGCAACTCCTATAAATCGAATAATACGCACAATTTTTTCTTTTCACTCGGATAAAAGTAAAAAAGACCTGACAAAACCACAAAAATATTCGACAAAACCGGAATTTATTTCGATTAAATAACGAATTTTATCCATCTTTTAAGTCTGATCTCTGATTTCCCCCCCTCTCCCTTTATCCGTACCAACCCATCGCTTAGCCGGATGAACCGAATAAACTTTCAGGCGATTCATTTGACAATCCTGAAATAATAATTATATTTGTCACGAAAAATCACCTTATAAGTCGGAATAATATTATTTCTGGGAGACTCGGAAGGAGCAGTCTCCGGGAAAGATTTTTATTTCTAACAGAAAAAGGAGAAAATAAGATTGTTCTTACTCAATCTTGAACTAAAACAATACCCTTAAGTGTGAGTATCGAAAACATTTCATATCTTTGTTGCATCCTTTACGGGATAGCATTTTAAAGATGAAAGTGTTTCACTTTTATCCTTGACAGGAAATCTGACAATTTCGAGAATACAAGGATAATCAATACAAACACTCATCACTTGTCTGTTGATGTATCGTCAAAGTACATACGGATAAGTGTGGGGTATTGTTTATTTGTATTCGGGTTTTGTCAGAACCTCCTGTCAGATAAAGCAAGGCTCCACACTTTCTTTTTATAATCAACCGGCCAATCGGAGTCTGTGGTCATAAAACGATTTGAACATCAGTTATAAAATTCAAACTCATTGCATTATGAAAAAAATTTCATTCATTCTGCTGGTTTTGCTATGCTGGTCAAGTATGGTGTCAGCACAGGAAAATAACAATCGTTTACGTAAAAAGTACCGCAATCTGAGTTTTGTAAAGCAGGAATTCGAACCGGCTTCTTACTTCGGTATGGATCAAACGCTCAAAAGTAATTTCGGAGCAGCTTTCACCGTCGGCAGGACTTTTTATCTTCATAAAAAACCGATAGCCGGTTTGATCCGTTTCGGTCTCGACGCCACCTGGTTCGATTTGAATTACACCAATTACAAACTCGAATACCGTTGGGAAGACAATTACGATGAGGAAGAAGAACCAGAAACCAGTAATTTCCATCAAGCTGAAATCGGCATGCAAGTAGGTCCTTCTGTTACCGTCAATCCGGTCGGGAAACTAAACGTCAACGCTTATTTCCGGTTTGCTCCCAGTTTTTCAGCTTTATACGACGACGATACCCTCCTGGGAAACTATGCTTCTTATTTTGTCACCGGCGGCGGTATCTCTTACGGAGTTATCGGCCTTGGAGTGGAATCCAGATGGGGAAGTTGTAAATTTAAATCTTTCGGAGGCGGTGATTCCGAAGAAGACGAACAGGAGCCGGAACCCGGAAAATCCAAATTCAACGGAATGCGTGTTTACCTATCCTTCAGATTTTAATATTAAATCAGCTTAATCATGAAAAAGATATTACTATTCATTCAGTTGTTTGTTGCTGTATGCCTGACAGCCTGTTATACCAATGTGATTACCGATTATGAAGGCGAAGGCGACGGAGGCGGCGGAGGCAATCCTTCCAATCAATTTATAACCCTGTCCGATCCTGCTCAACTCAATCAGACAGCTTATGCCGACTCTCCCTCCTGCGAGATCACTTTTACCACCACCTCTTCGTGGGAGAGTTATATCCAAAACGATGAAGCCCGCTCCTGGGTTACCGTAACCCCTTCTGCCGGAGAAGAAGCCGGGGAACATACCATGCAAATATTATTAGATGAAAACACGACAGGAAATCCCCGGACAGTTCGAATCGAACTAAACTGTCAAAGCCAAACCGAAACAATCACAATCAATCAGGAAGCTGTCCGGCAGGACGGCAGTTTCCCGGAATCTTACGAACCGGATCCCTTCGAAGCCTGGGTGGAGCGTATCACCATCACAGAAATCACAGAAGGAGTAGAAAACCGGAATAATTGGCTGGAAATCAGATTCGGTTACAACGATAACCAAATTCAGTATATTGAAAAAACAGGCATTTATACAGAAAATATCGAAGGTGAAGAAATTCAAAATGAAACGATACTGTCAGATATTCATATAAATTATATGCCCGAAGATCACCGTTTATTTTATGAGCAGAATACTTATGAAAATAACAATCAGGTTACTCAAAAACTTTACAGCGAATGTATGCTGAACGAACAAGGCCATATCAGGGAAAATCAGGCAACTTACTTCGACATGATGAGTAATGAAGAGCCCATATCGATTGTATATCGTTACAAAAATTTCCGTTTACAAAATATCGGTAGCGACCAGGAACAGTTCCAATATATATGGTCGGATCAAAACAGAGTAGAAACACAGGAAAAAATCACAAGTGACGCTGAATATGCTACTCTGGAAACCTTCACGTACACCACGGAAGAAAATAATAAAGCCAACCTGGACCTTAATCAACTTTATCAGGAGGACTACCTGTCGATGGTCGGTTTGCTAGGGAAACGCAGCCAAAATCTGTTGGCTTCGATCAGCGACAAAAAAGGCAGCAGAACAGAATTCACTTATACTTTCAATATGTCCGGTTATGTAGAAACCATTACGGCCACCCATTTCTTTGAAGGTATTAAAACTCCGACGAAACAAGTGTATATTATCTTTTATCAAGGCTTTTGAAGTTGAAAATCCACATCTTTTTCAACGATTACGGAGTAATTTTCAACTTTCAGGTCCTATCTTTTTCAGTGACAACGGTTACAGTGATCAGATTTGATTTCCATAACCGTTGTCACTAAAAAACGGCAGGATTATTTCGGTACTTTTCGTCTTCGGTATTCGTGTCCGGGAACCCGGTCGCTTCTGTCAGTCGTTTACCTTATTTTTTTCATTGACCGGTGGTATCTGACAAACGTAGTGAGGAGTTATACTATACATCTCCCTCACAAAATTACCCCTTTCCGCGAAAAACACAAACAAAAAAAATTCAGAAAATTTAATTCAGAAATCAAAATTCCAATTCTTCGGAAAATTGACTATTTTAGCAGATCATTTTATCACCATTTTCATGACAGATTTAAAAGCAATCACTTCACATTTTGCCATTTCGGGAGAGGTGGCAGAAATAAAACCGCTAGGATCGGGGTTGATCAACGATACCTTCCTGGTAACAACCCGATATCCCGATACCCCGGATTACGTATTACAACGCATCAATCAGGCTATTTTCACGGATGTTCCTTTATTACAGGAAAATATCCGTTACATTCCCTCCCGTATCCGTTACCATTTGCAACAACGGAATGCAAACGATATCGACAGGAAGACATTGACTTTAGTACCTGCTACAGATGAAAGGCTTTATTATTACGACGGAAACAGTTACTGGCGGCTGACTATTTATATCGCCGGATCGAAGACTTTCGAACAAGTGACGCCGGACCTGGCCTATCAGACCGGAAGAGCTTTCGGAGAATTTCAATACTTTCTGTCAGACATTCCGAATCCACCGATCGGAGTGACCATTCCCGACTTTCACAACATGGAATTCCGCCTCGGACAGTTCCGGGAAGCGATCGCTCGAGACAAAGCGGCCCGTCTGGCTAAAGTGCAACCGATCGTGGATGAACTGCTCGGACGTTCTGAGGAAATGTGCCGGGCTGAACGGCTTCACCGCGAAGGGAAATTACCCAAACGCATTACCCATTGCGATACAAAAGTCAACAATATGCTGTTCGATCAGGATGACCGTTTTCTTTGTGTGATCGACCTCGACACAACGATGCCTGGATTTGTATTGTCGGATTTCGGTGACTTTATCCGTACCGCTGCCAATAAAGGAGCAGAAGACGATAAAGAATTGGACCGGGTAGGTCTCGATATGGAAATATTCCGGGAATTTGCCCGGGGCTATCTCGAAACGGCAAGTGCCTTCCTTACCCCTATCGAAAAACAATTGTTACCCTATGGGGCACAACTTCTAACCTATATGCAAACCGTCCGTTTTCTGACCGATTACCTCAACGGAGATACATACTACAAAATCCAATATCCCGAACACAACCTGCAACGGACCTTGGCTCAATTGACCCATCTCCACAGCATAGACAGTCATCTGGAAGAAATGAACGCCTGGATTAATCAACTCTCAAATCAGTAATTATATGAAAAAAATCACTTATCTATTGACCGCTTTTCTGATCCTGGGCATCAGCAGTTGCCAATGTCCTAAATCTTCGGATCAAACGACTCCCAATCTGATTCGCACCGCTATTCCGGAACGTCCGGCCGGCCAGACAGACGTCATAGGCCTTCGCTGTGCACCCCTCGACACCGTACGGGTCGGTTTTATCGGATTAGGCATGCGCGGCCCGGGGGCCGTCTATCGTTTTACCCAAATCGAAGGTACTGCCATCAAAGCCCTCTGTGACCTTTATCCCGAGCGGGTAGAAAAAGCCCAGGAGATCCTCACCAAAAACAATCGTCCCCAGGCTGCCGCCTATAGTGGAGAAGAAGGCTGGAAACAACTTTGTGAACGCCCCGATATCGATCTGGTATATATCGTCACTCCGTGGTTGTTGCATACTCCCATAGCCGTTTACGCCATGGAACACGGAAAACATGTCGCCATCGAAGTCCCCGCAGCCATGAATCTCGATGAATGCTGGCAACTGATCAATACTTCCGAAAAGACCCGCAAGCACTGTATGATGCTGGAAAACTGCGTATACGACTTTTTCGAACTCACCACCCTGAATATGGCCCAACATGGATTGTTCGGTGATATCCTCCATGTCGAAGGTTCGTATATCCACAACCTGGAAGAATTCTGGGCGGCCTATCAAGGCAACTGGCGGCTGGATTTCAATGAAAAATACCGGGGGGATGTATATGCCACCCACGGCATGGGACCTGCCTGTCAACTCCTCGACATCCACCGGGGAAATAAAATGAACTACCTCGTTTCTATGGATACCAAAGCCCTGACCGGCCCGAAACTGGTAGAAAAGATCAACAAACGGGACGGTAAGGATTTCCAGAACGGAGACCATACGATGACGATGATTATGACCGAAAACGGCCAAACCATGCACATCCAGCACGACGTCATGAATCCCCGGCCTTATTCCCGGATGTACCAACTGACCGGCACCGAAGGTTTCGCCAACAAATATCCGGTAGAAGGCTATACATTCCGTTCTCCGGAGCAGGTCGAAGGTGTACCCGATCACGAAAATTTAAGTATGCACTCGTTCGTCCCGGCAGATGTGAAACAGGCGCTGATGGAGCAATACAAACACCCCATTCAGAAAGAACTGGAGGAGAAAGCCAAAAAAGTCGGCGGACACGGTGGCATGGACTTCATCATGGATTACCGGTTGGTATATTGTTTACGCCACGGCCTCCCTCTCGATCAAGATGTCTATGACGCAGCCGAATGGTCCTGTCTGGGCGAACTCA